>JAABUW010002472.1_pt1 | contig 28134 bp, 47 predicted proteins | sample 5560081 | NCBI WGS metagenome assembly JAABUW01 (sample SAMN10711882, study PRJNA513363) | rock metagenome | isolation source: Antarctica rocks | place: Antarctica: Victoria Land, Knobhead sud | reverse complement strand
TCGCAGCAGTCGCCCGGACGCCGCCGTCTCCCGACTGCTGCTGTGGTGGGCGTGGTCCGGCGGCCTGCCGGCGCTGCAGTCCCAGCTGCTGCGGCCGTCGGCGAAGTCGTCGCCCGCCGCCGCGGCGTTCGCGAAGGCAGGGCGGCTGGCGGCGCGCTGCCTGCGCCGCCGCAGGGGCGGGGAAACGGCAGAAGCGGCGCCGCTGCAGCTCGGCGCATCTTCGTCGGCGGCGGGGGCGGCGGCGGAGAAGCCGCAAAGCCCTGCACAAAGCCCTACAGGGCCGCCGGCGCCGCCGCTGGACGGCCTGACGGCGACGATGCTGGACGAGGCGATGCTGAGGGCGGAGCCGGCGCTTAAACCCTACTGGGCGGCCCGGCACGCGCTGCGCGGCGGCTGCGGCGCGTACGTCGCGGCCCACCGGACTCTCATCGAGGTGAGGACTCTCATGGAGGTGAGGGCGCAGTCGTGATCACAGGCGTGAAAAGCTTTAGGGTTTAGGATTTAGGGTTTAGGGTTTAACCCTAAACCCTAAACACCTGCAGGTCCCAAAGCACGCCTCCCTGTCGGCTTTGCGGTGCCGGGACTGAAGGTGGGACATTGGCGAGTGCTCTGCAGAGGGTTTAGGGTTTAGGGTTTAGCCCTAAACCGCTGCGCCCTGCATCCCCTCAAAGCAAGCCAGCACGTCGCCAGCCTGCTGCACGGCTCCACTGAACCCGCCAGTCAGCCGGTCATGTGAACCAGCATCTGATTTTCCGCCCCGCAGCCGGCCGTCGGCAGCCGGCTGCTGGCGGCCGCGTCGGTTTCCAGCCGCCTCACGAAGAGACTGGCGCAGGGTTCCACACCCACCCTTGTCGCCGCTCAGCGTCTGAAACGTTTCGCTGCCCCGCAGGCAGCGATCGGCAGCCGGCTGCTGGCGGCGGCGTCGGTATTCAGCCACCTGGCGCACGACGCCGACAGCCTGGCGTCTCTGAATACCGTCCCCGGCAACTCGTACGCCTTTGCCGCCGGCGGAGACCGGCAGGCGCTGCCGCCGCCGCTGCAGGCGCAGCTGGAGTCGCGGCGCGAGGCCGCGGCCGCGTCGCTGGCCGCGTGCGCTTTTCAGCAACCTCATTTCCCAGCGTTTCCGACTCCCACAGCAGTTTATGAACCGTCTCCTGGCCTCGCTGCTCGTTTCTCATCCGCAGTTTTGAGTTGTGTTGCAATTTTCAGCGTTTATGGTGCTGCCGCGTGTCACAAACGCCTGGGCAGCGACTGTTCTTCTGGAAGGAACAGTGCAATTCCACCGAGTTGTACGTCTGAAGCTGTCTGCTGCGATGCGCGCTGCAGCTCGGAGGCTGAGGCGGCAGAGTCGGCAACCCCCAGGACACCCTGCAGCGGCAAAAGCGTCAGCAGCGGCAGAAGCTTCAGCACCCGCAGCTTCGGCACCCGCAGCTTCGGCACCCGCAGCTTTGGCACCCGCAGCTTTGGCACCCGCAGCGAGGGCAGGCGCTTCAGCACGCGCAGCGGCCTGATGGCCGTCGGCCGTCTGCTGTCCTTTATGAAGGCCGCAGGTGAATATCCTCAGATATCCAAGTGTATTAAAAGGCAAAGACGTGTTTCAAAGGGCAAGGCTTTTCATTTCAACATAGTAATTATCTTGTACAATTACATTCGCCTTTGTAAAAAGTAATTATTTTAATTTTAGAAATAATAGAATTATTTTAATTTTAAAATTTTTAAAATAATAGAATAACCGCTGAACCCCGTTCATGCAAGATAGCTGCAGGTGCAGGGCCGCTTTGTTGCTGCTGGGCCACTGCTGCAGATTGCTGCATCGCAAGCCGAGGTTGCCACGGTGTCGCGTTGTCACTACTGTCCCGGATTGAGGTGCTGCCGTTCAGAGTCGATACTGTGATGACGCACGTCACCGAAAACCAGTGCTTCGATGCCGTCCGCGCAGGCATCACATTGCAGGTGGAGCAGCAGGTCGCCCTTGCCTCATGGTGCTTCCGATCGGTTGAACAGAGCGCCGTCTTGACGAACATTGTCCATTCGTGTCGGCGCAGCGCCGCCGCCGCCGCTGGTGCGCATGCGGGACTCTATCCTGGGGCAGCCGTCCTTCATTCCCGTGACGCCGCAGCTGCGGGTGACCGCCCTCGACTCAGGCACCTATCCCATGGACGGCGGCGGCGTCGCGACCTGCCGCGAGATCGTGCTGCAGGTAATCCCTCACTATTCTGTGACTGGTGAGTGAATTCTCCTTTGGGTTTAGGGTTTAAACCCTAAAACCCTAACCACCAGATGGTCGCTTCTGGTCCGGACTCGTTGTGCGTTCAGGGTTTAGGGTCGCGCATCCAGAAGCTCCCCGTGCTTTTTCACATCTGCATTTGATCAGAGATCAGATCAGATCAGATCAGATCACGGTACACTACTTTGAACGTAAAGAACTTCGGTCTGATATGGCACTTGCGCTGCAGGGGCTGCCCGACGTGCGCTGGAGCGTGCAGGCGGAGGTCAGCAACGACCTCAAGATGGTGCGCCTCACTGTTTTGGCCCCTTTTTCAATCGTTTTCCTTTTTCACAGGCAGAAAAAGCGGATCTCACAGGCAGAAAAAGCAGATTTCGTAGGCAGAAAAAGCTGCTGACCATCCCTGCGGTCCACGCTTGGGGAGCTGCTCAGCTCACGTTGCAGCGCTCGCGTGCGGCAGTGTTGCTGTGACAGGCCTGGCAGTGGAATGCGGGCTGACCCTAAAACCTTAAACCTAAACCCTACTTGCCTGCCTTGGGTGCACCCCTACAGGGCCGCCCGGCCTGCCCAAGCTTTGCAGTTTCCGCCACCTGGCGCCAGGTGGCACACACAGGCGCAGACGCCTGCGGTGCCTTGATAAAATGTGATATATTTGGTCTGAAAAACCCTCAAATCATGTGCGCAGGTCATGCCCAAATTTGTGCCGGGGGAGCATGTCGTGCGAGTTGACCTAGTGCCGCAGTGGGACCTGCAGCACGAGTCGCCGGCGCAGTCCCTGGCCTGCGATGTGCCTTTCCACCAGCTGGCGCACAGGTGTGCCCTCTGGCAAGCCTCCTGGTGCTGCCAATCTTTAATTGGATCAAGCAGATGCGGCTTTGACGCGCAGCAGTCCCTGGCCGGCAACGTGCCCTTCCAGCCGCTGGCGCGCAGGTGTGCCCTTTTGGCGAGCCTGTCGGCGTTGCCAATCTCTGATTGGATCAAGCAGATGCGAGCGTTGACGGCGCAGCAGTCGCTGGCCGGCAATCTGCCCTTCCACCAGCTGCCGCGCAGGCGTGCAATGCAGCCGTTCTGCCGCGCGAACCTGACATCTGGCTAAAGTCCTGGCACCGCCTCCGATGCCTTCTTGTTTCGCGGCTTCCTGCCTGCCATGAGCGGCGGAATGGCTCAAGTCCAAATGCATCCTCAGAGCGTGCCAAACATTCGCCAGAGTTTAGGGTTTAGGGTTTTGCCCACACCACACTCGCTTGCAGGGCTGGGGCGCCGCCATTCGCCCGGCCCTGGGCTAAACCCTGGGCGCATTTTGGGCATTTTGGGCGCCGCACGCAAGACTGAACCTCTGCCCGCATTCCCAGGCTTCTCATGGCAAATCTTCTTCTTCCTTTTCTTGTCCACAGGGCCCGAGCCACCACCGCCGCTGCCAGCCGGCGCGACCTCCTGCCGGCCCTGGGCGGCGCTAAACCCTAGTGCAACGCTCGAGATTCCGCGGTTCTCGTGACGGGGTTCTCTGCACTTCGGCAGGGCCCGAGCCACCACCGCCGCTGCCATCCGGCGCGACTTCCTGCCCGCCCTGGGCGGCATCCTGGCCGCCATGTGCAAGGCCAGCTGCCTGTCGGCCGCGGACCTGGAGTGCCTGGCGGCGTCGGTGCTGGCGCTGCACGCCTGGTTTCAGGCGTACAGCTGGGACTGCACCTGGGCCAGCGCGCTGGTGGGACCCGTGTTCTACCCACCTCTCAGTGAATCCTGTTTCGTGCTTGTTGGGCCCTAAACCCTAAACCCTAAACCCAATGCACGCCTGGTTCCAGGCGTACAGCTGGGACCGCACCTGGGCCAGCGCGCTGGTGGGGTCTTGTTCTACCCACCTCTCAGTGAATCCTGTTTCGTGCTCGTTGGGCCCTAAACCCTAAACCCTAAACCCAATGCACGCCTGGTTTCAGGCCTACAGCTGGGACTGCACCTGGGCCAGCGCGCTGGTGGGACCCGCGTTCTACCCACCTCTCAGTGAATCCCGTTTCGTAACTGTTGAGACTGCACGCCTGGATCCAGGCCTGACTGGACCCTGGCCTAAACCCTACCCTAAACCATAAACCCTAAACCAGCCGGGGCCGTGCCTGGTCGAAATCGCTGCTGCGCTTTTGTTCATTCCTTCTTTATCCAAAGTATTTTCCACCCCAAACGCATTGATTGGTGTTCCCATCGTCTCAGGGCGCCCACTCTCGAGGTTCAAGGGTTTAGGGTTTAGGGAGTTCAATAGGGGTTTTCTTTCATTACCCGCATGCACCTCCTGCACTTCTGCGTGCCTTGAAGGTCGACTATGAAAGCTTTTCTCCCCTCGCAGGTCTGCCACGCTTCCGCAACTCCAGCCCGCCGCCGCCACAGCAACGCCTCACCGACAAACCCTTCTCCCAAGGAGGAGTCCTCTGCTGCCTCGCAGGTGTACGATGCCTTTTGCACCGCGCTGACGGCCAGCCAGGTGGGCATGTACGGGAGGTCGCGCCCGCCGCCGCCGGCGGCGGAGCTGGCCGCCTTTTACGATCTGCTGCAGCACTACCTCAAGTTCCTGGCGGCGCGGCTTCCAGACGGCGATGTGACGCACGCGTCGCACCACAGCCTCCAGGTGGGCTTGCCGACAGGAATTTCAGATCAGCAAACCAACGGAGATTCTGGTGGCACCACCTCCCAAGTCCCCGGCGGTGCGGCTGCATGCAAAAAAACGCGACGCACGCGCCACCACAGCCTGGGGGCGGGTGTGAAATGTCCTCACCAGAAGTGTGCGGGAAAACGCTTTTAGATGGAAACCTTAAACCCTAAACCTGGCGGCACTGCGGATGTGGGTGCGGCAGAAGGCCATGTCGTTCGAGAAGCAGTTTTCAATGTCAGGTTTTTCTCACTACAGCAGACACCCAGCGGCCTGGTGACTCAGCGACCGCGCATCACCCACTGCTGACCCGGAAGCCGATCTCATGCAGGACGCGTCCAAGCAGATCTCCTGACATGTTTTTTTTCCTGCTGCCACTGCAGACACCCGGCGGGCTGGTGAGGCAGCGCCCTATATACCCTAAACCCTAAACCGTAAAACCTGGTGACGCACTTGCAGCACTGCGCTCTCATCCGGGGCCTGCGAACGATGCGATATGTAAAACCGTCCAACTTCTCTTTTGTCTGTTGCAACAGACGCTGGGCGGGCTGGTGACGCAGCGCACGCGCAACGCCGCGCCGCTCATCCAGGGTTTGCAAACGATGCAATATGTAAAAGCGTCCAACATCTGCCTATTAATGCCCTACAGACGCTGGGCGGGCTGGTGACGCAGCGCACGCGCAACGCCGCGCTGCTCATCTGGGATCACGGGGTGCTCATGCGCGAGAAGGTCATCTACTGGGACTGTCTCCAGGTCGGTAGCCGCGGTTTAGGGTAGGGTTTAGAGATTAGGGTTTACTACTCATCGTGTGGCTGTTTTGCAGCATCTCGCGCCCGCCACAGGCTTTACACCCTAAAATCCCGCCACCGGCCGCCAGGCACATCTTGACGCATCTTGACAGCCTTGACGCGTCTTGACAGCTTTGACGCAACTTGACAGCCTTGACGCATCTTGACAGGCTTGACGCATCTTGACACCTCGACGCGCGACTCCCCTCCCTGTCGTTCCTGCAGCACAAGGGCCTGCCGCAGTTTGTGCGGGAGCAGCTCATCCGGCTGCACCGGGTGACTGCGCATTGCCTGTACGCGGCCGCGGACGTCGTCATCCCGTGCAACGCCACCTTCAACACCAAATGGGAGGTGCGCAGCACTTCGGGAGGCTTCTCAAACGAGATCGAAACCTACCACTTGTGTGTCTGAAAGGGTTTACGCCCGTGTGCGGTGCCCATTTCTACCATCGATTGCTTGGAAACGCCCACTTCTTTCCCACACCACACGTACTGACCCTGCTGGTGAGCACGCGCTGTGGTTGTGGCTGTGGGCGCCGCCGGAGCTCATTTCGCCGCTACTAAACCCTAAACCCCAAACCCTACTCAACGCCGTGGACATCCTGCTCCACGACTTCCTGTCTTACCGTGACGGATATCACCAAACCTGCCTCCACAGGCATGAACTGGGCGCGCCGCCGGAGCGCATGTCGCCGCGGCTCAAGCCCACGGACATCGTCCAGTACCCAGTCAGCGGCGTGTGTTTTCTCTCTCGTTTTTTGACACCGACAGTGCCACTAAACCCTGTTTTCACAGGCGTGGCTGGGCGCGCCGCCGGAGCGCATCTCGCCACTGCTCAACGCCGTGGACATCGATCAGTACCCGGTGAACCTGAACCCGCCGCCGCCGCGGCCGACGACCGTGATGCTGAGCCACGTGTACCCGCTCAAGGACATCGTGTCGGCGATCCGCGCAGCCGCCGTCATCGTGCACAAGTACCACGTCACAGGTGGATAAAAAAACTTGTATTGTGGTGTCTGTAGTTTGTGTTGCTCTCTGCCCTGGGTTTCTCTGCCCTGGGTAAACCCTAAACCCTAAACCCTAAACTCTAAACCCTAGCTGCTGCCACCGTCTGGGAGCATCAGGGGTCCTTTGCTGCCAAAGTCACAGCCGAATCAGACGACCTTCTGCACTTGGCTCTTCCGCGTCTTCTCAAGTTCCCGTTCCAATTACCCATTCCAGTCAACCTCAGCGTCACCACTGTTCTGCCATTGACTGCAGCCTTCCGCCTGCTGACCTCCGGCGCTCGATTCGAACTACACCAACAATTGCCGCTCTTTGCGTCATTGCTGCATCCGCGATATCGCCCCTCTGCCCATTGAGGTTTATTTATTTATTTTCCCTCTGCTTGTGCCCGCAGACTACCACCTGCTGGTGTACGGGTCGCTGACCTTCGACGCGAGCTACGTCGGCCGCTGCCGGGCGCTCGTCGCCGAGCTGGGTCTGGAAGGCAACGTGGAACTGCGGGGCTTGGGCAAGCCGACGGACGTTTTGGCCAAGGGGTGGTGCTACCTGCAGGTGCGGACCTCATTCTCATTCCCGTTCTCATCCCCATAAATTGACGCCTGCTGTTTTTCGCCCAAACCTGCTGATCTCTGCCCTTAAGTGCCCTGCTTTTTCTTGGCGTTTCAACCCAGCTTCATTCGACCCCCCCTGCAATAGCAGAGCTCCATCTCCGAGGGGCTGCCCATCTCCATGCTGGAGGCGGCGCTTTTCGGGCTGTGAAAAATCGTTCCAGTACGTCGAGCGATTCCACGTGATGCGGATCTGCGCTGTGAATGCAGAGCTCCATCTCCGAGGGGCTGCCAATCTCCATCCTGGAAGCCGCGCTCTGCGGGCTGTGCGTCGTGTGCACCAACGTCGGCGGCTGCGCCGAGCTGCTGGCTGCGCCTCCAGGCGGCCCGCCTGGTGAGCCGCAGAAAAAAAGAAAAAATATATATAAAAAGTTGACCCTAAACCCAAAAAAGAAAGATGAAAAAAGAAAGCATCTGCCTCTGACACTCTGTAAGATGCTTGCTGCTGTCCTGGAGCTGGAACGCGCAGACTGTTACCCTAAACCCTAACCTCCAAGCCCCATCCTAGCAGCTCTGTTCACAGCCGGTCCTGAGCTTTTTTGCTTCTGTGAAAGGTGCGGCCGACGCGTCCTTTAGGGTTTAGGGTTTATGGCCTGATGGTAGAGCATGCGACGTAGGCAACTCGGGTTGTGTCGTGTGAATACACGACTCGAACACTAAACTCGGTCTTAGAATTGAGATTAGAATCAACAACTCGTTTACCTCGTTTTCAGAATTTAATATCAACCTGGTTTCGTGTCGCATGTGCAGGCGCGCCCGCCTCCTTTGGGCGGCTGGTGGCCGCCTGCGACGCCAACATGATCGCCTACGCGCAGCTGGAAGTCATGGCCATGCTGCCGTCGCTGCGCGTGGCCAAGCTGCAGGCGCCGGCACGCGTCGACGAGGCCGACCTCAAGGTACGAGATCTGCCGTGTCATTCGTGCAGAAATTCAATGTAGCTGCTAAAATTTTATAAATGGAGGCGATGGCGATGCTGCCGTCGCCTGCGCGCTGCCAAGCCGCCGGCGCCAGCACGCATCGACGAAGCCGATTGAAGGTGCGATTGCGCTGCTGGTAGATTGCCTAGTCCTGCACATCTCCTTAGTCTGAAGGTCGTGGCCCTGCTGGCGCTGCACATTGCTAAAGTGCAGGCGCCGGCGGCCGCCGAATACAAGACCCACTACTCAGTTTGGCGACAGGAGGCTGTTGCAATTATTCCAAGTTCGATAGGCACTGCCGCTTCTGGATGCGCGTTCCACAGAGCTTCGTGGCCAACCCTAAACCCCAAATAGTTGCCTGTCGTTTGGAGTCGCTCACTTTCCTGTGGAAGGCGAGAAGAAGCAGGAGCGAGAATTTCATGAAAACCCGGCCTCGGGTTTTCTGTGCAGCGTCCAGCTTTAAATCCCTGCCATGGCAGCTCTGTCTGTTCCCTGCTTCTCAGTTTGCCCCGCTTTCCAGTCAATCGAATCCACGCCGCTGCCTGCTCGCAGGCGCGAATGTGCAGCTCCGAAGTGCTGCCTAAACCCTAAAAACCCCTAAAAGCTTGAATTTCTGAGCATCCTCGTCGCCCCTGTCCGCAGGCGCGGCTGAGAAGCGCAACCGTGCGGGAAGACCGCCGCGCGTGGGGCGGGCGCTGCCGGCAGCATCTGCTGTGGACACTCCAGCTGGCGTGCTTCTCTGGGAACTATAGTTTGAATATATTGATAGTTTCTGAGCATCCTCGTCGCCACTGTCCGCAGGCGCGGCTGAAAAGCGCAAACGTGCTGGAAGACCGCCGCGCGTGGGGCGGGCGCTACCGGCAGCATGTGCTGGAGACCTTCCAGCTGGCGCGGCACAACCAGCAGCAGCGGCAGGCGATCTTCGCGGGGCAGCTGCGGCGGCAGGCGCTCGCGCTGAACGGCGGCGGCGGCTTTTAGGGTTTCCCGGGAGGGTTTCCCGATCGACCTTGTTAGTTTTCCTTCGAGGCCTCTTTCGAGGGTTTAGGGTCGAAGCTGGCCTGCCGCCGAGAGCGACGGGCCAGGGGAATGGCGGCGGATGGGGACGAACACGGTGAGGTACAGCAGCGACGGCCACAGGGCGGCTGCATTGATTGAGAAACGCTGACAGGCTCACGCCAGCCTGGTGTAGTTTTAGAGGGACAGGGCCCGCTGACGTAAGCAGCTGTTTGCAGCGAGAAGATTTCACGATTTCGCGATTGCCACGATTTCCACGATTTCCACGATTTCATACTTTTGCTTGTGCTTTGGCGGATGGTTACTATGGTAGAGTGTCACAGATATGCCCTGATGCGCAACAGGCAGTTGTTGTCCCTGCCCGTAACAACACGAGGCTGCATCGCACGCTGATTATGTCAAAAACACATTCGGCGCAGCAGCAACTCCACAGCGTGGGGGTGACTGTGACAGAATAAAAACAGGAAATGTATATTGGATATATATTGGAAGAAAACCGTCCCGCCACGCAGCGGCGCCGCCGCTCTGTTGCTGCCGATCGTCAAGCATGGCTCACAAAATGCTGCTCCCTTCCGCTGCTAGAGCACGGAACTTTCTTGTGGAGGCTCGCCCGCAGGAGCATTGCTTCGTGACCTTCCGGACCAGGATTTTGACCACCTTCCTAGGTTCACTACTAGGTTCAAGAGGTTCATTACTAACACATTCTACACTCGTGAATTCAGCAGTCTACGGTGGCGACGCTTCTCCTCTCGCTCCTGCATCGTATGAGCAGACGTACTGCACTGCATCGCACAGCATCAGACCACACCGCCGCCGCTGCCGCCGCCGCTGCCGCCGCAGCTGCCGCCGCAGCCGCCGCGTCATCGGGGAAGGCAGACTTTTTCAGAAGGCAGGACTTTGCGCCGCCTCATGTGCAACATGGAACACGCATTTTAATCACGCATACCTGATCTGCGCGTGGTTGGGCGGATGCCGAATGCTCAGCAGGGACTCGAATCGCTCATCGTTGTGTTTCATGCACGATGCACGTGGTACATCTGGTCGCTGCTGGGCTCGCAGTCAATGGGTTGGTAATGGCAGGCTCAACGTGTAGCTGCTTGATTTTCATTTCTTTTCAAGCCTAATTCAAAGAAGCCACCATCATCCAGCTGCAGCATACAGTCCGAACAAAAAATTCTGTCCCCCGCCATGACGACTCTGAAGCGCGCGCAGCTGCGCAGGTGCGATTGTCGGTCCGCATCTGGCAGAAGCTGCTGGCTGTCGGTCGGCCCGGTCCTACGCACGCAACCGGTGCTAGAAAAAAAAACCACTTGCGTCACTTCCTACACACCCCTGCTCCAAAGATGCCCCCAGTCTCGGGTGGTCCAAGTGCACGGCGATTTTCTGCTTCGCCGCCAAGTTAATCCCAATAGGAAAGTGAGGTCTTAATTCCCAATTCGCCCCCTGCCAAAACTTTAGCGCAGCAATCCATCCCGCCGCCACCCCTTCATGATTCCTCCCGCCAGCCATCTGTCATGTATCATAGTTTTTCCAAAAGTACGGCGCAACGCCCCCAAACTCACTTCCGGATCCACATCACTCCTCCGACACCGTGACCGACTTTGCCAGGTTGCGCGGCTGGTCCACGTTGAAGCCGCGCAGCACCGTGAGATGGTAGCTCAGCAGCTGCAGCGGCACAATGTTTACGACGGGTTGCAGGAAGTCGTCCACCTCCGGCACCTGCAAGGAGCGTCACTGATGCAGGTCATGGAAGAGGGACGGGAAACGAAGAAACCCTAAACCCTAAACCCTAGCGGCGCGGTGTCGACGGCCGGCCGCAGGTGTGTCACCTCGCAGCTGATCAGAGAGGCAATTCCATTCAGCAGAAAGAAGCTGCCGGCGAGATGCGCCTTATTCACTGATGTGCTGCCAGCATCGCCTATGCGGCCCGCTTGGGTCCGGCCGCAGCGAGGAATCCTGTTCCGACATCAACCCTCAACCAGTCACCAGTCAGGATAGAACGTCAGGGCCTGACCCTAAACCCTAAACCCTAACTTCACAGCGGAAAAACGCGCCTCAAAAAACAGGCAGCCAGCGGCGGCGGCACTTGTCAGCAGCTCGTCGCCTTCGTTCACCAGCACGATTAGCCGCGCGTCCCGCGCCCGCAGCTGCACACACCAATTGACCAAGGCGGTGAGCGACATGACTGGCAGAAACCTTCCTTTGCACTTTGTTCGAGACGATCCACAGCAGTTGATCCCGGGTTTCCGAGCAACATGGTGGCTGAACAACAGCGAAGCTGGCCTAAACCCTAAGTGAACCACCTGCTCGATGACGGACACCATCTTGCGGTAGGTGGCGTCGCGTGTCGCGATGACTAATATGGGCATGCTCTCGTCGACGAGCGCCAAAGTGCCGTGCTTCATCTCGCCCGCCAGAACGCCTTCGCTGTGGATAAGCGCCACCTCCTTGATCTGTGTTCAAGAGAAGATAGAGACATCAGAGGACCGGCGCGAGGGTTTCTTGGATATGCAGCGGAGTGCCCTGCGGGTACGCCCCGGCTGCGAATTCGCACCGCCTCCTGATGCGCAGAGCAGCAGGGGGCTGCGGGTTCACAGCTGTGTGTGTGACACGATGAAATGGTGCCACAGCTACAAACACGTCCTCGCCATTTAGACTTACATGGAGGCTCAGGTGATAATTTATTTATTTATTTAGACTTGCATGGAGGCAGGTAATGATTTATTTATTTATTTAGACTTGCAGGTAATCATTTATTTATTTAGACTTGATTTATTTATTTAGACTTGCATGGAGGCTCCAGGCATTTATTTATTTGCACTTGCATGGAGGCTGCAGGAATGCACCGACTGCCTGTTTGGCGCAGCATGCAGGAGCAGGAGCAGGAGGGCGAGTCACATCAGTGCGCGGAGAGCTCGCAACGTCTGGTAGGGTTTAGGGTTTAGCGTATGCCGGTACCGCACCTTGAGGGCGGTCTCCAGCGCAGTGGCGAAGTTGTGGCCCCGCCCAAACACCAGCATGCTGCTCTCCTTTTTGAGGTGCTCAGCCAGCTCGCGCATCCGCCCGTCCAGCTCCAGCGTCTGCGCGGCAAAACAAACACGTTTGATGATGGCAGAAGCAAATGAGCAAGGACGATTAGAAACGGACTCTCCAGGCGCTGAGGCCAGTTTGCGCATGCGCCCATCCAGCTCCAGCGGGGTGCGCGGAACGCTACTCTAAACCCTAAACCTTAAAACCTAAAACCTAAAATCATACACATTGTGCGGTGCCAATGCTCATGCACTGCAAAGGGCGCCTGGCTGCGGTGCAGGCACGCCCGATTCGGCCATGCCGGCTTTCCATGCTCCGAGAGGAGGCGGATCCGCAGAATCTGCAGCATTCGCCCGGTGCCAGTCAGATCTGAAGCGAAATGCCGATAGGCAGCTGCCTATCGGCTGCCTATCGGCTGCCTATCGGCTGCAGCACACATCGCGCGCACAGACACGGAGAAGCTCCCACAGCCTCCGGATTGCAGCCCACGGTCAATGACGATCGTGATAACGTTCCACAGCTGACGGCACATGCGGCTGTAGGTGCAGTGCGGTTAAAGAAAAAACAGCAACAACAAAACTCCCACCTTGCGCACGGACTCTGGCAGTTCCCGCAGCGCCTCCACCACCCGGTCATACTTGGGCCGCAGGCTGACGGAGTCCTCCGCCAGCACCAGCGACAGCAGCGTCAGCGCCACGATCTGGCTGGTGTAGGCCTTCGTGGAGGCGACGCCGATCTCCGCGCCCGCGTTGATGTGGATGCCGCAGTCCGTCGCTGCGGCGATGGCGCTGCCGACGGTGTTGGTGACGCCCACGCACAGAGCGCCCTGCCGCTTCGCGTAGTGCAGCGCCTGCCATGTTGAAAAGGATTCGTTCGTCTCAATCTCCAGCAGCATTGGGGCCGGGCGGCAATGGCGCTGCCGACGGCGTTGGTGCCGCCCACGCACAGAGCGCCCTGCCGCCTGGCGCAGTGCCGCGCCTGCGGCGCGGCGGCGGATTCTCGTTTCAGTTCAGCGGCGAGCACGGGTCGCTGTGGCGGACGCCCGGAACCTTAAACCCTAAACCCTAAACCCTAAACCCGGAATTCTGGTGGAGCCGACGCACAGCGCGCACTGTCGCTTGGCGTAGCGCAGCGCCTGCTCGGTGTCGATAGACCCACTCGCTGTCCCGCGACAGTTGAAGCGCGGGCGCTGGTTTTGGCAGATATGTTCGTGAACGTGGCAGTCAGCGCACGCGATGACGTGACGTGAGGAAAGCGACTAGCCGAAGGTGCAGTGCCGTCACACACCTCTTGGAGACACGGTCGTGCGCTGAAAGTTGTCTGCTGAGAGAAACCGGACGAACGGCAGGGTTTAGGGTTTAGGGCGCACCTGCAGCGTGTCGGCGGTCTCGCCGGACTGGCTGACGAAGACGCACATGTCATCGCGGAAGATGGGCGCCTGCCGGTCAAGCAGGTCTGACGCCAGCTCCAGCGCCACCTGGGAATTAGTAACAGAAGAACCCTGAGCGAGAAACTTGGAAAAAGAAACGACACTTAGCGAGATGAGTCGATGATGATCAACTGAATGATTCCATCGACAAGATGGGCGCCTGGCGGTCCAGCAGGTCTGACGCTGGTTCCACCTGGCAAGCAAGCAGCTGGCATCAGAAGAAGTTGCATGACCCTTCTCCTTCTCCTTCTCCTTCTAGACCTCCTTCTCCTTCTAGAAAGACAGAGGTGTCGCAGACGCATCGCAGCGCTTGAAGCAGCCTGATATGAACAAAAGTCACAGCTGGTGCAACCGGCGCCTGCTGCGCTCCCCGCCGTTCACACTGAACAGATTACGGCGTTTCCTGTCTCAGGAAGAAGCGCATCACGAGCGCACCGGCATGCTGGTCAGCTGCTCGATGGTCTGGCGGCAGGCCAGGCACGCGTGGTAGCTTGTGCCGCAGGCGACAAACAGCACGCGCCGCGAGCGGCGCATCGCCGGCACATGATCCATCAGGCCGCCCAGCCGCACGCTGTTTTGGGGTGACGGGTCCACCGCCTGCAGTTTGGCGGTTGGCAGTTCAATGAGAAATCATGACTATTTAGGGTTTAGGGGTTAGGGTTTGTGCAGGCACAATCCGTGAGGAACTCGTGAGGCCGGCCAGTCGCTCGCTGTATCGGGGGGGACGGGGTGGCTGCCTGCAGTGATGAGGGTGGACCGGCGAATGACATGCATTTTATACTCTTTTATACCCTAAACCCTATCGATATATCGTCGTTTTGATGTGTCACTGTGTACGCTGGCAGCAGCGCTCGGATGGCACAGAGGGAGCGCCGTTGACACTGCAGGTGTGCCATTCGCGGGGAGGACGGCAGCAATCCCTCGAGGGTCGCAATGCGCACTCGTGTCGCACCTGGAGGCCCGGGGCGCCGCCGCGGGAGCCGATGCGGCCCAGCAGCAGGGTTTGTAGCGGGTAGTCTTACACTACAGATCGCCCGACAGGCCTAAACTCTAAACCCTAAACCTTGAACCAGAAAATACAAGCACCTTGGGTCCCGGGGAGCCGCTGCGGCCCAACAGCAGGGTTTTGAAGTTTTCCACTTGCAGTATACAAAGCGCGACAGGCTTCAGAAAACAAGCACCTTCGGTCCCGGGGATCCGCTGCGGGAGCCGATGCGGCCCAGCATCGTGGACGTGAGGCTCTCCGGCTGCTCGAAGATCTCCTGCAGAGTGAAGTCAGGTGGCAGGGTTTAGGGTTTAGTCGTCACTTCGGCGAGCTTGACCCGGGCTCGAAGGCTGCCGCGACCGGGCAGCGGCAACATTGTATGAAAAATACCACAAAGGCCTCAGGCATGACCCTGGAGAACCCGCAGACGCTGGAGATAAGAGTTATGCGTGCAAAGTGCTGCGGGCCTAAACTATAAACCCTAGACCGCAGGGGCTGCATGCAGACACCTGGTCACGGAGAACGCCCCAAGGGACCGCAGATCGCGGCGTGAAATGCGCGCCTTTTGCATAAAGTGCTGGAAGTTGCCCTTCATGATGGACGCCACCTCCATCTCCAGGACCTGCGTACATGCACACAAGGGTTTAGGGTTTAGGCGATCAAACGCTGTAGATCTATTTGTCTCCGGTTTGCAGCAACAGTGGCACTTGCAAGGCCGGCAGCCGCTCAGCAGCTTCCGCAGCGGCCGGTGCAGCCACGTGGCCCATGGCACTGTGGAAGGCTGTCGTGAAAGCGCTTTGCTGAACAAAAGGGTTTTCTCAACAGGCCGTGCACCATGCGGGCTTGCGCCTTGTGCGTGCGCTGCACGGCGGCCCTGCAGTGCGCCTGCCTCACGCTGCAGATTTTGAGATGAACTGCCGGGAAATATTATCATGGGCATGGAACTGCATTTCTGGAGGAATGTCCGCATTCTGGAGCGAACGCGCTGCACGGCCTTACGGTTTAGGGTTTAGGGTTCAGGGTTTAGGGTTTAGGGCGCCGCGGTGCATCTGGCCCACTTCCCGTCGAGAATGGTGTCTGCGCTGGGGTTCGCAAGCTACATGGAATTGGACATGCATTTTCGCATCGAAGAGCGCGCCTGGTGCACGCGTTGCACGGCCGCGCCGCGGTGCGCCTGCCCCACGTTGAAGATGGTGTAGTCGCCCTTCACCATGTGCACCAGGTCGTTGTCCTCCAGCGTCACCACCCTGCAGGGAATTGACGAGTGGCATGTCAAGAAACGGATTCTCTGCAGAAAAGTAACCGACAGGAAGATGGTGTAGTCGCCCTTCACCATGTGCGCCAGGTCGTTGTCCTCCAGCGCGACCGCCCTGCAAGCGCAACTTGAAGCACAAATGTCAGGTTGCGAATGCCAGAGCGCTGAGAGTACATGCACGATGCCCGGGTTTGGGAGCCACGATCGCATGCATTGCTGCGGCATGAGGGGATGGCAACGGCAATCGTGGCCGTCGGCTCCACACGCCTCACGCGTGCTTGCACCAGCTGCAGGATGGCGACTGGGAACGCAAAGCGCAGCTTCTCCAGAGCTGCATGCGCAAGGGAAGCGCGGAGTTGCCCGTGGGTGTGCCGCACGAGCGCAGCGAAGAGGTGTCGCGGCGTGGAAGCTAATCATTTTATATGAAATTACACACAAATAATTGTACATATATAAAATAAACATAAAAATCTATGTCTTAGCTATGTTTTAGCTTTAAACTTAAAATAAATTAGTAATTAAACAATAACAATAAATTGATTTATCTCAAAAATGAAGGCGAAGGACACAGAGCATGCAGGAAGGCATGCGGCGCCGATTCGGCCTGGGGCTTTCGCCTGCTGCAGGACGGGCAGAATGGAGGGTTTTCCAAGAAAGGAGGGTTTCCAAGGACGCTCACCGGCGGGTGTGCTCCACGGGTGCGGAGCAATCGGAGGCGAGGAAGGCCTCGAAGGCCTTGTGGGCGGGGCGCTTGAGCAGCACACAGAAGAACACAGAGCCTTGAAAGGAAGATAAAAACAGACGCTGAAACTCACCGGCGGGTGTGTTCGACGAGTGCGGAGGCGTCGGAGGCGAGGAAGGCCTCGAAGGCCTTGTGCGCGGGGCGTTTGTGCGGGCGGGTGTCTTCGTCCACGTCCGAGAGCAGCTGGCTGCGTGTGCGGCCCGCGAGAGCAGAGGGCTCGACCAGGCCTATACGATTTGATAGAAACCCGAGGCGTCTGTCAGAAGCACGGCGCAATGAAACATACAGGAACCCCCTCGATTCGTCCGCCAGCTGTCACAACGTGTGCAGCAGAGAGAAACAGCAAAGATCTCGAGGCGTGCACTCGTGAGAGGATGGAGGCGCACCCAGCAGCAGCGGCGAGCCCTTTTTGGCGGCGACCAGCTCGTCCGGGAAGTGGGTGCTCTTGATGAGCAGCGCAAAGGCGCCCTCCAGCTGACTCATCATCTCCATCACCACCTGGCGGGGGCAGCGATGGCGGCAGCTTGGTTCGTTGACCGATCGCAGGGGCTTTGTTGTCTGTCACTGCTGACATCGCCTAACGAAGCATTGATCATTCTTCGGGTGGAGACTGTGAGGATACCGGAACGGACACCGGCACCAGAATGGAATGAAGGTTCACGAACATCGTTGGGAACATTCTAATACAATTGGGAACATTCCAATACAATTGGGAAGATTCCAATACAATTGGGAAGATTCCAATACAATTGGGCAGCCGCAGCGCCTCGGTGCGCTCACCTGTACGAAGGCGACTTTCATGTCGAGCTTGTGCAGGCGCTGGTAGATGACCTTGCACAGCTTTGGGATGACTTCTGTGTCCGTCTGCGTCACGAACGTCTCGCCCTGGCCGACCTGTGGGAAATGGGACAGAGCGGCGAGCTTGCAAAAACGATCAGCTGGGCGACGGAACACACGCACCAGCTTCAGATCGCTGGGGAGCCATCGCAGCGCAACACCACAGCGGCATCTGTGCAGCTGGACCTCGGGCAAACCCGTCTGAATACGCGGTAGGGTTTAGGGTTTGCTGCTGCCACTTGCCATCAGGACTGATGCGCTGACGGCCATTCCAGGGTTTAGGGTTTAACACCAAAAACTCGCACCAAAAAGTCCTTCAGTGCGCGGTGGTTGGTGATGATGCCGTTGTGCACCACGACGAAGGCGTCGTCGTCGCCCGAGGTGTGCGGGTGGCTGTTGACCGCCGCGGGCCGGCCGTGCGTCGCCCACCGCGTGTGCCCAATGCCCGCCTGCGTGTCCAGCACCTGCGTCGGGGTAGAGTGCGCTTAGACTCAGGCAGACGCATGCGGGTGTGCATCGGCATGAGACTCCGGCTCCTGTGCTGGACGCAGCGGCTTGGTGGGGTCAAGGCAGCATGGCCGTCCCTAAACCCTAAATAGCTGGTCAGCCGCATCCATGCTTTGTGGCAGGCAGAGCTGCTGCTGCGTAGAATAACGTTCACGGCTGCACGGCTCATTGCGGAGGGCTGGGATCGCAAAGCGAGCCGCCACCTCGTCGCTGGGGAAGCCGGCGCCGCCATTGTTGATCTGCTCATTGGCCAAGTCCTCCAGGCAGTCCACTTTTCCCGTGGCCTTCACGATGACGAAGGTGCGTGCGGCGCCATCGATGCAGACGCCGGCAGAGTCATACCTGCATTCACAGGCAATTGCAAGCCCTAAGCGGCGATGCCAGGCTAGTGTGAACATAATTAAACCGTAAGCAGCCTTGCATAGAAAAACATTATCACGGTGCCGCTGCGCTGCCAGCCTGGCAGGGCTGAGCGTTACAAATATGGAAGCGCTCACCCGCGGTACTCCAGCCGTCGCAGCCCGCCCACAAGGGTGTCGAGCACCTGCCGCCTGCTGCTCGGCACCCGGTACTTGTACCTGTCGATGGAACGCGGCAGCATGAGTATCATCAGCAGGATTGGGACTGCAGACGGCAAACAGGGCAAATCAAGGAGAGGAAAAGCAAAAAGCATGCACATAGCTGTAGCCGGCAGCACAAAGAGAGGAGAAAAACGAACAGGCCAAAGATGCCACACATCCTCGCTGGGTCCAAAGCTCAGCAGGAGGCGCGCGCGTCTGCATAGGTGGGGGGCAGGGGGTGTTAGGTGCGGCGCCGGCAGCGTGTTCATGGCCTGGTCTCGATCGAGACTCATGGACAGACAGGATGCTGCAGCCTGGCTGCGTGGGAACGGAATATGAAGGTGAATGACAAGGCGCAGCTGAGCCATGCGTGCTCAGTTCTTCAGCGGGCAAAAGCTGCATCGCTGACTGCATTGAAAGTTGAAAGCCACTTGCAGGACGCCAAAACATGGCTAAGTTCTGCTAGATCGGTAGCAGTTGCAGGAATCTGTGTCTGCATGGCTGCAAGTTTCTATTGCCACGGGCTGAGCTTTTCCTTGTGTACATCCCTCGATTTTGCCCAATATGCGGCATGGTCAGCTTCCTTGACCAGAACAGTCGCTGTGCTGTGTTTGACGGCTGCGTCGGCTGTGCATCCAGCTCCCGACGAGGCTACTGCAGCCACGAGACGAGGCCGAACATGTGTGGGCCAAGTACAAGCTAGTCTTTCGTGTCGGAAGATTTCGGCATGCATGCTCGGAACGGTGTCGGTCATGCCTGCCCGATGCGATCGTAGCCGCACCGCAGGCTTGAGCCAGCTATGCCCCGGATGCTAGATCGAGGTTCATTGTGCTGAAATTGCCGGACTGGATGCAGCAACTCTATCTGAGGTCTCAGCATCTCTATCTGGCTACCAAACACAGTGCGATGGCTTCGAAAGGCTTAGCAAGTTCCTCGACCGAGGTTATCTTGAAAATTTATTGCCCAGAAGAGACCGGCTGCTTACCGTGCGAGTCCGCGCAACGATCGTCAGCTGCACCTGCAGTCCGTCCGCGAAATCCGAGTGTTCGACTGGCGCTTAGCCGACTCGGCGATGCTACCAAGCGAATCTGAGGTATTGCTCTAGATACAGGCTGTGCACATGTGTGGGTTGGCGGGCGGAGATGCCACGCTCGCACTGCTCAAATATTCAGTGTACCAAAAGGGCGAGTACCCACAAGATTACTAGCTTCAGTAATTAGAAGCCCTTGAGCTCGACACGTGGAGGACCCGCACAGAACTTTGCGATGTACAGTGTTGTGTGTGGCGTGTGAGCTTGCCGGCTTCCTAACGTCCCGCAGAGTAGGGTTTGCAGTAGCGCAGGTGGTGCGTCGAGCGCGGTTCGAGCTGTATGTGGCTTGCACTTTTTGCAGATTCGGCACGTGCCTGACTGTCCTGGCACAAGCACTCAATGACTGCTGTACCATATCAGGATATGGTACTCACGATGTCAGCTGCTTCCCAAGCGCCAAGTGCCGTCCCCCAGAAAAGGGTCTCTTACGTAACTGGCTCGGCGAGTACCGGGTCGTTTGAACTTCCAGAAGGCCAGCGACGGCGTGTGGCCGGCGACGGCGTATCACCCAAAGGCTGGATGGCCATCACTGTCGGTCTCCCCGCGACAAAGCCGACAGAGGAATTAATAAGGCGCTGCCTAGACACTGCTGCCACGGCGTGCGAGGGCCTGGTCATGCGGCAGGCGCTCCTTACGTCGCATACCAAGCCTTTCAGAAAGGGTTCGGCGATGATCATACAGGCTCCTACAGCTCCAGGCAGCCAGAAGGGCACCTGGGATGGATTGGGGAATGCGGCAGGAGCACCAGGAGCAGAGGCAGCCCGCCTGACCGCCAGACGCATCTCGCAGGCCGCCGCCGCCAACAAACGGACGCTGCTGTCCACGGCTGCCGCCGTCGCCTCTTCCGGCGGCAAGGAGGGCGCCGCGTTCTCCAGGTGACACCACTGGTCTCCACTGTCTCCAGGTAACACCACCGTGCGCCGCGTGGCCCTTGCCCTGAAACGCGGACATCACTGCGCAGGTCACCTTCACCCGCAGCCTTAGGTCGAGGGAAAGGGATGCCAAACGGCCTAGCAGAAGGTGTCGCAATCGGGCTGTCCGACTCCCACTCACGACAAATGCTCCTGCCGACCCGGTTGGTGTGCGGAATGTCGTGCAGTGCGTCATGAAGTGCTGCAATTGTTCTTCAGCAGCCTTGCTGCAGCGCATTCGCCCTCTTATCGAAACAAGACCAAAAAGGGCTTTTTCTATACCGAGAAGGATCACACCTGCAATTGGCCGGCGCGCGTGCGCACACATGTGCCACCGCCCAGCGATCAGCAGCGCCCCGCGGATGTTTGCTTCCCGCTCACATCTGAACAGGCGTCCACGCAGCGCGGCGGCGCTGTTGCTCCCTGCGATTGGGACTTTCAGAGGGTGAAATATCTACAATGCGCACATCGCCCTGTGGCGCCAGGCGCTGCATCCGGCGCCGATTGACCATGTGCTAGGACGCAGCGCCATGCCGTGCGCCGACCCGGCAGACCATGCCTGGAATCTCCACTTGAGGTCCTTGATGCGGAGCAGACCTGACAGCAGAGACTGTGACAATTCTGAGCATGCATATACAAGGTGGCATGGCAGTGCAGGCACCGCAGAGCACCACCTGCGGCCTGTTGATTGGCTGTGGAGGGAACACAAAGCGCCGGGTCGGAGGGCGCCAGCAGCAAATATGATCCCTTCGACATGTTGAAACAGCTGCAGCTAGAGTTGTGGGCGAGCTGCGCCGAGCTGGGCAAGGACCGATACGCGGTTGCCTGGAGTGATCTGGAAAGCGATCTGGAAAGCATTTTGCAGAGCCACCGCTGGCGAGCCGCAGTGGCTTCAACGACATGGGTGCGCACTTGCACACAATTTGAGATGGAGCCAAGCATCGAGTGGCATGCAGAATGCAGCTGCAACCTGCCGCAACATGAACTTGCAGCGATGCTTAGTTTAGCCCTAAACTAGCTCTAGACAAGAAAGAATCGATCATGCTGTCTACAGATGTCGGTGCAGAGCTCCGAAGCTGCTGCATGTGCAGTTGGCTGCTCCGTGTGAGTTCGCCGGGGAGCCACAGAATCCGTTCGACAGCTCGGTTCTGAGCGGCGTCGCCGCGCTAGGGCTGGCGATTCATCGCCAGCTGATGGGGCTGCGCACTGGCGTCATCCGCTCTGCCATGGGCCAACAGCAGCGGCCTGCTTTCTGTGGAGGCTCATGTGAGGCTTCTGGCCTCAAGCTGAGCAGCTGCGTTACATTAAGGCAGTCTATGGCGGTCTCGAGGCACCAAAAGAAGCGCTCACGTTCAAGCACAAATTAGCGGCACAGGTGGGTTTGGAATGCAGACCAGGATGATAAAAGTTGCAACCTGCAGCTGCGGGGGTTGCTGAGCGCTCTACTGGGTGGGAAGCAGGGATGCCTCGGCTGTGGGTTTTCACACTTTGACTTTGCGCTGAACCGCAGCACTTTTCCAGTGAAGATTTTACAGGGTTCCCTTTGCGGATCCACCTCTGAAAAACTAACAACATGGGAGACTCGATGGCAAGGCGAGTTGCGAGCGTCCTGCCGCCAAACAAAAGGTGTGCAAGTTCTCGAAATCAGATCAGTGTTTCCCGCGGGGGCGTCAATCCGCTGAGTTGTTCTCGCTCGACGCGCATGCGCATATTGCACCAAGGCGCCTCACAAACGTAGCTGATCCGGCCGCGGTGCCGAATTTGTCAGGGCAAGCATGTTGTGCCATCGCACGTGCCGTAGTCGCAGGACTGGTCGTCGCAGCACTGCTGGCCGGCAAGGCCGCAACCGTCCAGCATCGTGATGGTGGTGGACGTGGTGGTTGCCACACGGCCATTATCATTTATTTTTCTCTTTCCCGCAACCTGGCGCCTCACGCGTCGCTGCTTGCGGCGCGCTGCAGGTATTGGGAAAGGTGCGAAGTTAGATCCTTCAGGCTTTTGGCAGAAGAATTGCGACTTGCTGCTGCAAGTCCTGGGTGAGTCTGTACAAGATGCAGCAGGCAGCGCATTGAGGCGCAGACTGCCCAGACGGAGTTGGGTTGCGAAGCAAGCGCACCTGGCACCACGCAGACGGGCTGCACCAGCGACGGGCTGTTGAGGCACACCAGGCCGCCATTGCAGTAGGCGCCGTCTGCAGCCAGGAGGGCAGGCGCGCAGGTCGGTGCTGGAAATCACTTTCCAGCATCATATCAGCACTGCGGTCATGCGCTGTCTGTACATGCATTCCGCGCGGCATCGGCATTCCCAGAGTGCAGGGGCGTGTGTACAGTGAAGGACTCACTGCAGCAGAAGCCGGCCTCGTGGCCACACCGCACGCACAGCGGATTCTGCGCTGCGTCCAGGGACCCTATCTGGAGTGTAGCACCCTCCGGACACGTCAGGCTGGCTGAAGGGAGGGCGGGGTCTGTGTTCTTGGCCACCTGGCCGAGGCTGATGGCTCTGCGGGCACAGCAGAGATGACGTTGATGCTGACTGCAGGAGTCAAGAACGGGGATGTGCAAGACTGTCCGAACAGGTGCAGCGGGTGCTTCCGGCAACCTAAAGCTTCTTCCTGTGCAGCTGTACTGCCCTGGAGTTCCAGTGGAGCTGGTAGCGACCAGCTCTGCTATAGCGTCCATCAATTGGTTTTAGACACGATGGCATCCTGCACACGACCAAGACGGACGAAGGAAACCGCACCCTTGTTTGGAGCTAGCGGTCTCATCACCAAACGCTCTGAATACAGTGAGGCGACTCGAACCATGCCCATCGACGTGGGTCGCAAGAAGGAGGATCGCCAGTGCCAGGAGCGGAGTCCAACTAGCCATGATTGCTCGAGGGCTCGTACGCAACTCAGCCTACTTTTTTTCAAACGACCTAGAAACCTCTGCAGCAGGCTGCGATGCGGTGAGAAAAGCCGGAGTCACAGATCCAAGCGGGTGCCAAGCAAGTGGTACACCTCCCGTACCTCTGTGCGTTGTAAAACCCTGTTGCGTCCACTTCAACGCACGTGGGTACTCGAAATTCTTGACGTGCGGGTGCGGCAACGTTAACATCATCGTGAGGCACCGCTCCGTCCAGGAAGCATTCCCCCCTTTGTTTTCAAGTCATTCCGCATCGTGACGCCATGCATTCCAGCGTTGCGCTGTCAGCGGCATCGCTCGTGCTGCTGGCCTGCATAAGTTGCGTGAGTTGTGCCCCTCGCACACTGGGCCTCGCGACGCTCATCCTGACCATACCGCCTCCCCCTCCTGACGTCAATGGATTGCAGCAGCCTCCGACATCGGAAACGGCACAGACTGTTTTGAAAGTGAGCTTCTTTGCCATGCTTGAGATTCCTATGCAGTTGTCATCATCTCTTACTGCTCTCAAGGTCTGCGTTTTCTCCAGGTTCATGAATGCTCTCACATTGAACAATTTGTGATAAGCAGACGCGATTCCAATAACTCTGCAGGCGTACGGAGCACCCTACTCCATCCAAACGCTGCAGTCGACCGACCTGAACACGCTCGACCTGAACACGGTGCGCTGCTGCCTGAGGTCCCAATGCTTTCTTGACTCCTGCTAAGATCCAGACACGGCCGTCGGGAGCCGTGCTATAGCACACGTGCATCATGCTAATCAACTTTTGATCATGACTGGGAATCTATCGTTCTGTCGCACAAGCCTGAACTTCGAAAACGTGCCGCATTTGCGTTTGCCCTATGTGAACAGCAAACATCTCACCTTTTGAATTTTCGTTATGCTGCCGGGGCGAATTTTGATGCCAGACTCGCTTCTGCGTTGGGCAGTCTGAAGCATTGAATCGAGGTTGCGCAGTCAGCTTTGGCATCAGCTCAGACCGCGATGGAACCAGCTGACGAGTCTATGGCAACGCGGTCTGCAGGTACTTTACGATGTCAATGGAGGCGCCCGGTTTGCGTTCGTGATAGCAACACCAGCAAATGTGAGTCCTTCGCTTCGTTGCATGTCGTCTCGTCCATTCGACTCCTTGCATAGACCATACACAACCTCAGATGGCGGACACTCAGATCTCACCTCAAGAGTGTTCTGGTGTGTGCAGGTCATGAACATCTTCGGAGGCGAGGCTTTCTCTCCACGCGTTCGTTGTCTCTCGATGCATACTCAACTTGCTGCTTATATGGCTACCCTTTCCTCCTTTTTCTGCCCTCCCCTCCTCCCTCATGCAATCACACACGCCGCGACTAGTGCTGTGGCTTCCTGGACGCATTCTCGACGAACTCATGTTGTGGCTTCCTCTCGCAGGAATACTGAACACCACCCAGGTGCTTTTTCTGCGTCTGTCTGTTTGCTTCTCCCGTCTTCATTGTGTTCGCGCTTGTCAAGGCGCCGCCGGTGGTCTGCCTGCAGCTGCGCTTCTGCAACCAGCTCTGCCGCATGCATCTGCTTCCGCTCCTTCCTCGCCGTCGGCTGACGAGATGAGCACCTTGCTCAGCAGCTCGTCAATCCTGGCATACGCAGATCAACCAGATCTACGCGTACCAGGCGGCATTCGGCGTGCGGCTGGCGCTGGAGGCCGCCTATGTGCCGACCGTCGGCAGCGACATTGCCTATGGGCCGCAGGGTCTCGGGGTGCGTCTGACGCCGCGAGCGTCTCTGCTCTGTTGCCCAGAGGGAGGACACTGCCTCCCTCCCCTAGCAGCCTGCCAGCCAGGCCTGCATGGCTGCCTCGCCGGTGGTCTTGTTGTGCCGTGTGCCACCAATATGCCACTGCCAGCGCGCCGCCACACGATCGGGTTTCGGCAGGCTGAGCGATGGGCGCCTGGTCCAACATTAAGCACGCACATGGTCAGCAGTCGTGCCACCTCGCAGGTCGCGCTGGTGAACCCCGACAGCCCCGGCACGAGCGTGAGCACCGCGCAGGTGGCGTCGACGGCGCCGATCTCGACTTCTGGCATCAAAGCCGGCGCGACGTGGGACCTGACAGGCATGTTTACCCGAAGGGTTCAAACAAACAGATGTGCAGCGGCTCAACACTTAGGCTGCTTCCGGCACTCTGTCAATCCCTTTCTTAGATTCCCGCCTGATACACCGCAGCCGATCAAGTCGGGGTGAGAGATACAGCAGAAACAACCAGATTTTCGTGACATTCCTGGTCCCTGTAATGCAGGCCTGTACGGCACTCCCGCTAACATCGTCAACTCGTCCCGCTCACAGGTGGGGGGGAATTAAAATCTTTGAAAAAACCAGCTCTGCAGTATTGGCTCGACACGAAGCCATGTCCTGCGGCCAGCTGTACCGTTTGCACTCGTCAAAGTGTGCTGAGAGCTGCCGCCTGAGCCGCCACAGCTGACCACATCAACAACGGTCCTACACCAGTGAGTTCCGTTGGCACGACCTTCTTGCTGCACCGCAGGCGGCGTTGACGTGCACCACACCGTCCTCCCTGGCGGGCGGCCAGCTGGCGGTGACCACCAAATTCGACGACGGCCGCGAGCAGTTCACCACCTTCTTCCCCCTGGCCACCTTCAACGGCGACGCAGTGCTGGTCGTGCACATGTACTACGCCTGGGGCATGCACGGCATCCTGCCGGGGCAGCGCGACTCCCTCTTCTCCGTCCAGGTGCAAGCCATTCGAGCACTTCCGAGTTGCTAATTCCACAGCTGAAACTGAAGTGGTGCACGCGTTCTTTGCCTGAGATTGCAAGCCAATATCCCCTGCACTCGGGATTCTCGTTTCTCCTTCCAGGTATGTAGCTTAAGAAAATCACTCAGCTCCTGCTTGGATGTGCAAACGGCAACTTGTACTGCGCCATACGTCTGGGGCAGGCACGGCAATCTGCTGTGCCAGCGCGACTCGCTGTTCTCTGCCTAGGTGTCAGACGGAAATGTTTATAGTTTCCACGGGAACAGTCATCTCGACTCTGACAGGGGGGCTTAAGGAAGCACAGGGCTTGCTCGGCATTCTGCCAGGGCAGTGTGACTTGGTTAGGCGCGCAGGTGAGCAGCTACTTTTCAAGATGTGTGTAAAGATATAAATTCCATTTTTTTCTATCTATCCTGGTCACCAATTTGACCTGTCGCATGCCAAATACTCATCGCTGATGTGACTGTAGGGTCCCGAAACCCACCAGAAACCGCAAAAAAAAACCCCAGCAGAGTCCACGGCCATCGAGCAGCACCAGGAGCTATGCGAGCAGTTGCCCGAACCATATTTACCCATCGAACATCGGAACACAAATGCGGCAGCCACTGTGCCTGCACCCCAGACACAGCTTGGACGCCTAGGTTTTTATTCTAGGTTTTATTCTTGGTTGAAATGGGCTCATAATAAGCTCCATACTAAAATGCTCCATAATGAAACCTGTGCACGTTCCTCGGCACAGACAGCGCCCTTGAACATGGTCTTCCAAACTCGTATCAGCGATCAGAGTGCCAATGAATGTGACGTTACAAGTCTGACTCATGCCTTTCAAATGCTACGCAGATCGACGATCTGTTCCTGGCCACCGAAGAGCCCTTCAACACGAGCGCCCCGGCCTACCGCATGACGCCCGCCGACTCCAAGGCGCTGACGTCATTCGGCGCCAATGTGCCCAACCTGCCGCCCGGCAGCAGCTTCAGGGTGAGTTACCACTGTTGTTCCCCTACTGTGGTTCCCCTGTCTTCTGTTTCTCATGTTTTCTGCGACTCAAACGGCGCTGTCGCCATGCGGCGCCAATGCGCCCCACCTGGCACACGGCAGCAGCTTCCAAGTGAGCTGCCGGTCGGATTCTTTCCGTCTCTATCGTGAGGTTGTGCACAACACCGTTGACCATTCTGTAGCTGCTGTCTTCTGCAGATCTGAGGTACTGTGCGACACCGCTGATGGCAACCAAAATTTAGGAATTCAAAATTTTGGCTGCAGTTCGATATTGCGTACAGCATTGCACGCTGATGCTGTTTACGTACTACTGCTGCAGTTTGAGGCGGTGTACAACACCGCCGGCTACATCCAGGCCACGCAGAATGACGCCTACTTCAACGTGTGGGCCGACAGCGCCCCACCCGACACGCTGCAGACCTTCCAGAAGCCGCCAGGTGACTTCTCCCTTATTGAATTCATCTCATCTTCACTTTTCTGCTCCTTCCTTGGCTATCTTTGTAGGGTTTATGGCCTTGTCTATGACGTCCCCAACGGCAAGCGGCAGACCTTCCTGAAGCCGCCAGGCGAATTTGACGCTGCTCTTCTGTTTCCTGCTCTTTCCTTTGCCACCTTTTTCTCCATGACGTGTCGAAGGCCGCGCTGCAGACCTGCAAAGAAATGCCGCCAGGTAACTCCTTTTATTTGGCCTTTCCTTTGCCCTGCTTTCTTTAGTTCTCTATGGTGTCCTCAACGACACGCCGCAGGCCTTACGAAAGCCGCCAGGTGATGCAGTGATGCTTCAGGAGAAGATCTTCTAGGGTTCAGGGGTTTAGGGTTTAGGGTTTAGGGTTTAGGGTTTAGGGTTTGGTCCCCTGATTCCAAGAGGTGCCGTGAGACAGAGTGCTGACGTGGCAGAGGGTTTCATCACATATTTCTGGGTGGGCCACAAGCTCCCGAATAGGAGAGACG
>JAABUW010002468.1_pt1 | contig 28171 bp, 29 predicted proteins | sample 5560081 | NCBI WGS metagenome assembly JAABUW01 (sample SAMN10711882, study PRJNA513363) | rock metagenome | isolation source: Antarctica rocks | place: Antarctica: Victoria Land, Knobhead sud | reverse complement strand
TCCGCTGGCGCAACTCAACGTCAAGGGCTGGTGGTGGACTACCACCCGTGTAGATGATAGTGAAATTCGACTTCTTGACACCCGGCTTTGCGACACCCTCGCCGTTCAAGGTGGTTATCGGTCTAGGAAATCAGCCTGGGACGAAACCGTAGGCAGTACGTACTCACATAGCGGAACAGTAAGTGTCAGACTCCTTCACTACAACCAGACGGCGGCATCGAGGATGATCACAGTACGCCGCTGCTGCATCCAATGTAATTGAGGTATCATCGTCGGCTGTTGCTTCGCCGAGTGGCATGAAGAAGACCTATCACTGTTAGAGGTATTATCAAATGTCACAACAAACGACTCGACGAACCCTTCCAACCGTGAAAAAGCCCTGAGGCTGTGCTTGAGATCTCCAGCCTGTCGTGTGTTAGCGTGCAGCGCGAAAGCCTAGAGGGAGAACGAACCTGGATGACGTGAAGGACAATATGGCTGGTACGGTGACAGCTTCTTGTGTGCAGTTACGCCGTACAGATGGCGAAGGTCCGGATCAGTGATACCGTCTGATTTGTGGAACGCGGCGCCAGGAACAACACTGCTCCCGTCCTTTTCTGCTCGCAGAAAACCTGGCCTTCCAAGATCGCTACGATTGCAAGTCGCAGTAGAAATGTAGCTATGGTTCGAGACGTACTCGAAACGTTCTGTTCGCTGGTCTTTGCGACCTAGATACGACCAGGACCAGGGAGTAGGCCTATTCCCGTGAGTTCCGAAGATATTAGGCGGCAGTGATGTCGAGTCTGCGACTGAAGAGGAGCTAGTCATCGAAGGCGTGCGTGAACTTACGTCAACGGTATGGACTGCGTGCGTAGGCGAAGAGCCGGAGCCGCGGGATATTCGAGCCTTTCGCCACTTCCGTGACTCGACATCCAGTCCCATTCGAATGCACTGTGAGCGCAGAATGTCCACGTTAGACCGAGTGTCATGAAGACGGTTCCGGAGCACCGAGCGTTCGTCGTTGTAGGCGGCCTCGAACTGTTCTTCGCTCGTGATAGGTCTGGTGTCCTGGTCTCGCAGCAGGTCTCGTTGCGTTCTCTTCTCGATCCGGTCAAGTTCGAGGTCGTTCAGTGAATCACTTATCACTGACACATCGCCCGCTTTGTCGTAATACTCAGCAAGCTCCAAGGGCACTTCGTCATCGGACTCCAACGTGTGGGCACTGCTGGCATACGAGTCACTTCGAGACATAACCTTCGTGGTTCCGACTGAGTCCTGGTCTTACTCTAGAAGGATATAATAATAGGGCGTGCTGTTACATGTAAGTTGGTAGGTCGTTAAGGAACGGAAGGTGTGCTTCGATGGAAACAAGGCTGTTGAGCTGTGGAGATCGCGGCAAGGGCGGACCGACTTTTGCCCTGATGAGGCCCAGCCCAGCCCAGCCCAGCGAAGCGAGCCTGGGAATTGAATTCACTCGACAGGCATATCACAAGCGTTAGGTAAGTCTTGTGAAAGTCATTTAATGCGTGTGTACGGGCGGTGGTAATACAGGCTGACCGCAAAGATCCCACACCCGTACTAAGCAGTCGTAAGTACAATCGTATAATAGAGAAAGGACGCTGAGTCCGACTGAAAGCATGAGAACGCCTTTGCCTTTGCCTTCATATGGGCATCAAGAACCTGTCCTCAAAGCAGGCTTCACCCAGATACTCGCCGTCGTGATCAGGATATTTGAGCGTGTAGACCCAGACGACTTTGCCAAGTATGTTACGCCTCAGCCTAGCTGTGTTGATACGACACCTGATGAAGTAAGGACTGGGAGACGAGGCGTCTTTGCCTGTCAGCAAGGCGACATCGTCATTAGGTCTGTACATCTGTGAAGGTAACTGCAGAAAGGACGTTTTAGCTTTCACCAGGTATGACATCTGTCGTAAACTTACTGATGAGTCTGGCACGTCTGATGCATCGGAGGATGAGGAAGCGATCGGGAGATCCTCTTCGCTATTGTCCCCCGCGGCATTGTTTGACTTGCTTTCGGTTGGCAACTCTAGCTCTGGGGTCGTTCGCGACACTGATGTATGCGGGTGCTTGGGCGTATATAACTTCTTTTCGGGCCGTTGAATCGTTACCGTTGAGGAGGGGTTGAGCTGGTTGAACATCTCCTCGAGTCTACTTTCGGAGTCGGATGCAAGATAGCCAAACTCCTTGGCTTTCACATCACGCTGAACGTCGTAAATTCTCGTCATGAGAATGCGTGCTGAAGTCTGGAGCTTCTCCTCGCGATTGGACTGCTTCACTCTGATGGATCCCGCAGGGGGACCCTCTTTTTCTACCACGATCTGTTCCTTCGGACTTAGACTCGGTACATGTTTGCCTGTATGTGTTAAAGCATGGTCGGTCGTGAGAAGCCCTGCAGGCAGCTCGCTAAGACCCCTACCACGGTATGTCGAAATGCGGCTGAAATTGGTAAGAAACGTGGAATGTAGGTCGAGTCAAGTAGTACGTACAGGCATTGGCAAGAATCGATACCCTCTTGTATTACCAGCAGTCGCAACTCCATCTGAACGATGGGGGCGCCATCTGCAGCCCAGCCGTGTACCATGTCGGTAAGATCGCTCGCTTCGTCTTCGGGTTCTTCGTTCCACGAAAGTAGTCGGAAAACCTTACTGGGTCAACAACCTGACGCCTTGGGTTGAGAAGGGATGCATACCTTTCCGAATCGGAAGAAGTCCTTCGATTGCAGGTGGTAATCTTCAAACTGTCAGTAATGAGGTATCTTATCGTTGGGAGCCAGGCAACTGACCAGGGTCTTTTTCATCTTCGATTCCTCCGTTGTTGGAGATGTACTTGTGGATGCTTGCGCGAGGGCCCTCTAGAAGGGCTGACAGCCGGGAGTACGTCGTTTGTTGAGTAGCAGGTGCGAGAGTGAGGGGTGGTATGAGCGATTGCGTGATGGTGAGAGGCCCAGCCCGCGCGGCTTGGAAGTACTGCAAGAGGTTACTCAGATGATGGTTGATAACGTTACCAAAGCTTTCCGTCTCCTGGTTGTGGTGGACAGTTGAAGGTCTGCCGAAATCTATCATAGAACCTTCGCAGAGTTCCAGTAACTCATCTTTTGGGTCGTCGGACACCACTTCTATGAATTCCGGCAGCATATCTGGTGCTCTCCGTTCATCTTCTCTGGACCAAGCCTGGCCGTTATGCTTCGTGTAAACAAAAGCATGCTGTGAAGCTATCACCAGCTTCTTTGTCAGTCCGCGGTGATCATATGTGGTAACAGGCACCACAATACAGAAGTATGGGTGTTGCTCCACGACAATCAGGATGCGCGGCTTCGAGATGACTGGTTTGCCAAAACAGTCGAAGGTGATGAAAGCCTGATCGGCAAGTTTTGGCGCTTTGTCTCCAGCTCGTTCTGGTAGGACTCCTCGGAACACTCTTCCAAGATAGTAAAACTTGTGAGGATGTCTCTTGAATGTTGATCTGAGAGTAATGGGCGGCCGTGCGGGTGTGTCTGATGGGCCTGCGGCGGCGATTGTATTCGATTGGTTTTGGGAAGATGGGATGGCTTGCTCTTGATCACGCATGTCAGCTACATTTATGATCCTCAACATGCTCTCCTACCTCGGCGCGTGTGCCTGTTGAAAGAATGATGCGGACGCTGTGCAGACTGGCGTCTTTTGTTGTCGTTGTTCTCTTGACTACTCCGGGACAATGGCCCTGACATTGTTTATTGGACGGTCATGCTAGAGCCCGATGAACGCAACACTGTACCGCCGTGAAAGACGAGCAAGAATGAACCACAATGCAAGCTCAAGGACAATACGCACTGGTGTACAGAGCCCGCGGATTGAAGTAATAAGGCAAGTTCGTCAAAGGCAACGGTCCGCATGCCCACCGCTTCGGGCAATGTTCCTGGGAGCTATCTCCAAGCCATTCGCAGGGCCTATCTCCAAGCCATTCGCAGGGCTCTAAACCGCCCTGCAGTATAATCCAGTCAGGATGTATTACGTTCATGCGTTGGCAACCGGGTGCGTGATTTGTTGATCGGCGTTGGGCCCGCCGCACATTGGCGGAGTACTCATCAGAGCCGGTCGCACGCACGCATCTGCCATCGAGGGGCCTGGCAGTGCCATAACGTGATCGTAAGCCACCCTTGGATGTCGCGCAGATCTTAGCTCAAGCAGAAAGGTGTTCGCAAAAGCCACCCCTTGAGCCTCATCATCAAAGGAAGTGGAGTGAAGGGGATGGACCGTGCGCTTCTCTCGACTCAAGCCATCGAGGCATTTGCATCCGTCTCTCTACAATTGCCTTCCAAGTCTTCTCGGTGCTGTCCTACACGACACGTGATCATTGTTGCATGACGAGGTCGTACTCAAAGATGTCACCCAAGGTTCTTTGCGTCGGGTGCTTGCTATTGATTTTGAGCTATCTCTGCAAGGCCTGCATCATCAACCATATAGTAGAGTCTGTCCTGATCTTGGATATGGAGCCGTTAGTCTTTCAAGGCTTGCCTCCGCCCTCTTTCCTTCGACTACAATGCTTCGGCTACAAAATATCCCGAACAGACTGCGCAAAGCCTTTTTCGAACAGCTTCGTGTCCACCACATTCTGTCTGCACATGCACTTGAGGAGCGACTGCTCTACCACGTGCACTTTCCATGCAGCTTTCTGGAGCTTTAAACACCCTTCGAGATCATGCGGTATCTGCTATGACTTCGACTCGTCAACGCACAAAGCGCAGGACGCCGTCTCCGCGCAGCAGACCGATCAGTGGAGCCAACGTTACCGCGCGCACTCCACATCGACGCTGCTAACATCTGACAGTCGTGAGTCGGGCCTTCCGTGCCGTTTCGTGCATTCAGCCAGATCCTGGCAATTCTGCTGTTGGTGGAATGGTTCCAGTGTGGTGATGGTGGTGAAATTCCGGTGAAGCAATGAACCAATCAGAAGGTGTGGGGTGGTCGAGATGGATGGATATGGCGTATCCTTGCCGCCGCATGGATCTTCAAGGGTGGCAACAGAATGCAAGTATCAAAGGCCGATGGGACGCTAGTAAAGTCTTCTTGATCTCGAATTCGTTTTGTTATGGAGCACACCACTCGAGTCGAACCTCACATGTGCGTCGGGCACGAGGAGTGCGGCTTCGCAAAGGTCTTAGTCGACCCGAAGGCTGAAGGTGAAAGTAGATGTGTAACCTGAGCAGAGTTCCGAGCTATGTGAGTTCTGCGCAAGATGAAGGACAAACGACGCATTCTGAGCTTGCTGCATGACCGTCGTTTGCTTCGTACGGCTAAGTGGTTCAGTACACCAGACATTCCCGTGACTTTGACAACAGTTCATGGTCAGGAAAGTTGCGAATGAGAACTTGAGAGTCGGCGTACAACCTCGTCATGTGGAATGTTTAGTCTTTTCAGGCTGTCCAGCCCAGAAGACGACAGTGAGCGTGCGTCAAATCGGCTTAACGACGGGGAGATCATGTCTGTGTCTTGGACAATGACATAGCTGTCTTGATCGTTCTCGGATGGAAAGCGAAACCCATCCAGAGTTTGTTCCACGCTGTTGAACGGTTGCCGGACATGCATCCTAAGATTGCATGGGTATGAGTGGCGATTCTGCAGCGGTGGTCTACTTGGAGCGCCTGTGCCCGCAGAACGCTCTCGCAAAGGCGTGACATTCATAGACTCCATCCACTGCTCAACCTTATCGGTGGGATCCTGTTTGGGTGTGTGCATCTCGACATCAGATAGTAGATTTCCTTCGATTTCGTTGCTAGAGAGTACGATCTCTGGTGGCATGTTCATGTTGCCACGTTCAAGCCATGAAGGCATCCTGTTCGGGAGGTCACCTGCTTCTGGCGCGACATCAGCATGCTCACTTGTGGGTCCTTCATCATGGTTGGCAGTCGTCGCTCGTTGTGCATCAGGATTCAGACCATGATCCAAACATGCAATCCTGGCATCTTCTCGGGCCCGACGCGCAACATCAAGATCGTGCCGAGCTTGCAGTAATTCGGTTTCGAACTCTGGCGAGAGGTACAATGTGGGCAATTCTCCTTCGAGGGTCTGATCTTCGCGCATTGTCTGGTTTTGCATTGTCTCAGCGTACTCTTGTTCAAGGGCGAAAAGCCTGTCTTGCATGACTTTCATGTCCCCAGCTCTGTCACGATACTCCAACACCAGTGGTGGAGACTCTGAAACTGCGGATGATGCAGCGTCCGTCTCCGCTTCGGCTGAGTCTATCGATGGTGTCGCTGTGGTTGGTGCAAACTCGGTGATGTCTTCCGCTAGGCGATTGGTGTCACCGTCACCATGTCGACGATGAATGCCGACAATCCTCTGCGCGATCCGCTTGAAACTCGTCTCTCGAGTCGTCATCGAGGCTTCAAGCTGATCAAGGGCATCTTCGATGTCCTGTATCCTTCCCGACTGCCTTCTGAGGATGATTGAGTCGGCTCTTGTGACACCATAACGCTTGTACAATGCTTCTCGAGAGGAAACCAAATCGTCCGTAACGATCATTTCGTCGAGGTGATCCAAGAGTATGGCGTGGGACTCTTCTAGGTATCGGTGGTATTGTTGATATTTCTTCCGCTGTTGCTTGAGGTCACTGCGAAGAAGCTGCGCTGCACTTCGCTGCTCTTCCAGCTTGGTAGAGCGTCGGGCCAGAGCCTGGGTGTATCGACGGAGGGTATCGGTCTGGCTGCGAGCAAAAACGGGCCACGATGCGCTTCGGTCTTCGGGCGCAAGTAAAGTCGGAGGTCTACCCGCATGTGCCGATATCGATGACGGCGGAAGTCTTACAGTCTTTCTGGCTGGGGAGCTTTTGCGATTTTCGAGTGCTGCTGGTCCGTGGACCTCGCCTGGAGCACACTGTCCCTCGGTGGCCATGTTGATGAGTGTCTTGATATGGATGCAGGAGGGAACGGTCTTCGCGAAGGTCGCTCGACAGGAGTTACACGCACGGTCCTTCCTTTCTGCCCTGTCGACTGCGGCCTCGAGGTGAGATGACGAGACGGTCAATTTACACATGCATTATTGTGATTCGTGTTTGCACTCGAGGATGAAACAGTTGCCTGCCGAACCGCACCGATGACTCTACAGACAGGAATACTGATCACCAATCCCGAGCGCGGCTCGCATGGTGTAGGCAGCGACTGGTGCGAAGTTGACAGGAGATGCGCCAGCGTGTTTTGTTGTGAAGGCTAGTCCCATGAAATCAAAATAACAAACGGCACGCTTTCCAGCGGCCCGATATCACTAGTAGCTGGATAGCAAAATAAGCTCTTCGGGACTGACCACGAGGTTGTATTTAGCGCTTCCGCTCTGCTGCACGCTACTGCAAGCCCGCACTTAATGGATATGTGTCACATGCCTGCCCGCTCCCTGCTCTCTGATCCTCTTGCACATGCCGATTCATGCTACCCACTCGATGGACATCTCTAGTGCAAGAGTTCGGAAGCTTGCTATGTTCCATCTAGCATGGCGTGGCCGCTGACAGTACCTTTGTAGCCTCAGTCCTCCAACCTTTCCCTTGCAACATCAACCCTTATCACTGTAGCATGCTTTGCCTTATCTGACCAACTCTATACCTCAATCATGTCATCGGGCTCAGGCGGGATAACAGGCCCATTCTATCATCAGCCTTCGCGGCAACAGTACTGGTATGACATACAAAGTGACACCCTCATCTTCGCGAACGGCCAGAGGCAACGTCGGCCTGCGAACGTACCACGTTCGCAATTGATGAACACTACTGTACCTGCAATACCACCAGGTTTTCAGTATCAAGGCTCGCCACCTACCCATCCTTCTTATACAACCTCCAGCCAGGACTCGAATGCACTTCACGAAGGTTTCGCAGATCTGTCAATACGTGGCTCAACCCATCGGGAGCAGCAACCATCTCGAAGCCAATATGCCGGAACCCAACAGCCAAGGGAAGATCAACAAGGGCTGCGCCAGCATCCGACAGGAACCGTGGCTGAGAAAGTTTATGCACAAGGCCACGCTACCATTGTCGAGCGATACAACGACGGGAACGAAGTACGAACTCTTCTGAAAGACGTTCCCAGTTCTTCAAAGAAAGACATCACCGACCCAGAGCTATACGATCAAGGCGTACGAGCGCACGTTATGCTTATGAAAACGGGTGATGAGGGCGACGAAGAGAAGCTCTTTTCAACGTTCAAGGTCCGTCCTCAGCCTCGCAGATTCTTCACACTGGGTAAAGTCTTTATGGTGCTCTGGGTCGAACCCGCCGGCGAGTCACGAACCCTAATCACTAGCTGGCAGCCTGGTACGACACAGGGTCGTTACGGCGAAGCGGTCTTCTCAAAGGTTCGGCGGTTCGTGGTTATACGAGAAGGAGCGAACTACTGTAGTGCAGTTCCTATTGCAACTTACGGACATCAAGGCACGGGAAAACCTGGCGTGGTCAAGTCTGAACACGCTATTATCTACACAGGTAGATCGGCCCCTCGGCCACTTTTATCTGAAGAAGATCTTGTCCGCGGAGAAGAGCCAATGAGGCCGGAAGCGATAAGAGTGGATCCAGATGAGCCCGAGGACAAGTTAGATCCACGGTCCCGTGTAGATTTTGGCAAGGTGCATACCATCCAGCACAACATCAAGGTTAGAGCTTATGGAAAAGTCAACGAGAAGTCCCTCCGTGCATTGGTCAATCAATTTGGAAACGTGTGGAAGGCCACCACAACCTCGACTCCTGTCGCAGGACCAAGCTCTTCCAGGGGCCAGGATGCTCGAGCTGGACCTTCGGTCCGAAGAGAGAGTACATCGAGTGGACATGCCGCACGTCCGAGACAACCTATATCACGCGCTGACTCTGCAACATACAACCAGTCAACTAAAAAGTCGAGAGCTTCCGAGGCAACTGATAGTGACGACGAGGGCGGAGATGATGACGCGCAATCTGAACGTGCAAAGAATCCGCGAGAGACTATGCAGGAAGCCGTGAGAGCTTACATCAGGCAAATGATGGAGGAACGCAACTGCTCTCGAGAGGAAGCAACCCGTATTGTGCAGGAGGCAATGCTTGCACGTCAGCAGCAAAACAGTGAGGAGGAGGAGGACGACGACGACGACGACGACGACGATGAAGATGAAGACGACGAAGACGATGATGAAGATAACAATGTCAAGGCTGGTGCCAGAGCAGAAACCCGTGATGATCCAAAAGGTAAACAGAGGAGTCGCCGTTGAGGCGCCATGCTACGTCCGACGATACCATCACCACGCTCAACATCCCCTTGTGGCCTACGACCTCCTTGGTACTCCTTCCATTTGTTCATCAGGATACGCGAAACAGTTGCGCGATGATAGTCCGGCGACTGACAGCATATGTCCCAACGAAGCAAGACATCTTCGGGGACGACTACTTCCGCCAGGTTCGTCAGAGCTACTCTGCTCGGATGATGCCTGACATTCACGACGACATGATAATTTACTTAGTCCTCATGTACAGAGACGGCCTTCAAGTTTGTTTCTCATCACGTCACTCTTACTTTTCCTTTCATATCGTCAACTAGAAACACGACTAGTGTGCTGTGGTCTCTTTGTCTTTGACAGGGTTGCTAATGCGGAAAGATATAGTGCGCAATGTCACAACAAAGTACATTAAGGCATTGGGAACCGCCGGGTAAGACAAGCATGCCTTAGCTTGGGCTTGGCGTGGACACACCGCTGCCTTAACCGCAACATCAGTGCCTCAACTCACGATGCTGGTTTTGGTCATTGGCTGTTCCTGGGAGTTAATCCGATTCTTGCCCATTGTTGCCAAAACCTAGACAGTACTCTATTCTTGGTAACCTATCGGATCTCCCCCAGCTGGACCTCACCATTATATCGTTATACCATGGTGTGCCCGAACCACCTCCCACCCGCAATTCAACCACAGAACTTCTTGAGCCACATTATGTGCAGCTGTGCAATGACGAAAACAAGCTGATGGAATACTAATTATATCTCCACAAGCCATCGCTTGGTCCTCGGAGCCACAATGCTAATCCTACAAAACCATCGACCTTGACCACCATATCTCAAGATACACCCTTCCAAAAGACTCAAGGAGACCCTCCACAATCAGCTCAACACACGACAACTCGTGAGTCAGTCTGCTGGCGACAAGCTGCATCTTCTATTCCATATCTCGGTGAGATCATTCAGAATCCACAGTTGAGTCCGGTATATGGACCATCCATATGCCGAGTCGAGCAATGCGAGCTTCGAGGGTTCTCAAAGCGGCCTCCAGACCCCGAGTGACTCCTGACTGTTGCAGCAGAGCATCTTGAGCGAGTTTTGCCTGATCTTGTAATCGTTGCAGTTCCAGCTGCGATGACTGCGGACCGAAAGCGATGTTTGGATTGAAGGTCAGGAAAGCCATCATTTCTTGTGCGGATTCTTCGAAAAACCTGCAGTTCGCGAGGTATCTGTCCCGTTCAACGTCGAGCCGAACACGATGAAGGCAAAGTTTGTCCCGTAAGCGGTCCGCGCGCTCTTTGACGTCCGGGGCCGTTCCATCGCTGGCGGCTTGTGTTGCCGAACCCGTGTGTAAATTAAACATGGCGAGATCCTTGCGAGTCAAACCATCGGGAATCTTTGAATCTCTGTCACTGACTTGCTGATGGAAAGCTGGGATGCGCGTCTGGTCGTCGAGCGTGCTGGAGGCAATCTTGTTGTCGCCTGGACGCCGCCTTTGATGCTCAGGTTCGCTTTGACAGGTGCCATCGATATCTCCTGGTACGACTTGCAAGCTATCCTCAACCGCTGTGTCGGACAACTCGGCGCAATCTTCTGGAAATCTTCGACAACGCATCCTTCGGGCGCCTAGTGCTATCGCCTCCTGGGGATGAGGTCAGACCGGTCGGTCCACGGAATCAAGAAGCAAAAAGGCTGATGGTAATGACGGGTTAGAAGTGATCAAGTGATCGAGAAAAGTACGAAAAGACATCAAAGTTGCTGAAAAATCTAGAGGACTCCAGAGGGTACATTACATGTACAAGCATGGCGCAGCAAGCTTACCATCGGTGGCTCTGGTGGCGCTTTCCAACCGTCAGTGCTTCCGTGATGTCCGAGAAGTCGTCCCATGTCGGGCGTGATCTGTCCATGTGGTGTGTCCAACAGAGCCTTTGACATGTCATTGCCGCTTTCTGCGCCAAAGATTGCACACGGTCGCTGATGCACATGGAGGCTTTTCTATCTGCAGCCACATGGGCTAACCGACTGGCTAGACTGACCAGCCGAGCTCATGCGGTTTACATGCAGTAGATTGGCTGCACATGCAGCCTAAGAATGACTACCATGAGCCCTTCGGCGGTACTTTGTACCTACTACGGAGTGGATGCCTCCACACAACCGCGGCCCAGCCGACTTCCCGGATAATCTTGCACCACCTACTTTAACACAACGAGGCCTCGCCCGTTCAAGAAAAGACAGGAGTGGATTGCTTGTCTTCGGGTCCCCCACATTTGTGTTTGAGACACAGTTTAGCTTTGCCATGTGTAGCACTGGATGCAGCAGGCATGCCCTTTTTCCGACACGGGCAGGAGACCGAACGGCGGAGGGCTTCTGATAACCACGTCAGGCATCGGTCTCCTGTACAAAGGAGTAGGCAAGCATACGGTGGAGATGGCACTGCATCGCTCGTTCGGGGTTCCGAGTCTGCTATCGAGGAGCCCCGCTCTCAAAGAGGTGCCACTTCCAGTAACATGTGTGTACATGTATCTGATATTCATCTCGCAAGCTGGCGCTAAGCAAATTCGGGCAGACAATCTTTGAGAGCACTCGCGATCAACGATCGTCCAAGTAGCCAAGCTTGCGATACTGATGAGGACAACGAGGACGACAATGAGGACGATGACAACGACGACGACGACGAGCATGACAACGAGGACGACGACGAGGACGAGGAAGACGACGAGAAGGACGATACTCGGGGTGGCAACGATGTCGGAAACGACGATGATAGCAACGGAAATCGTAGCAATTCGAAGCCTAGATCCGCGACACAGGTTTCGGCTGCCCTACCATCCCCGCTGGACGCCCAATTCGCGAGCTGGACGGTCTCCAACATTCGCGCGCGTATGGCGGACGACAAGCGGACGAAGGTCTCTACGAACTGGCAGTTTCCCTCGCCGCAGCCGCTAGTAGTCTACACAACACACGGATCCGACGACCCAGCCGAGAATGGTGCTCGCGGTTTCAGAAGGTTTGGAGAAACTAAAGGCGATTTCGAGGCCAAATTTCCAGGTAACTGAAGGCTAGTGGAAGTAAAGCGTGACAAATTACTGACGAAATGCAGAGTACAAGAAGCGCAAGAAAGAATACTTCGTTCGCGGTCTTGTGCGTTATAACCCACACCGTAGGCTATGTTCTCTTCTCACGTCGATTCTAGGTATTCGAAGGACTTCTGGCCCTACCGTCGCGCTCGGTGATATCCCATATCACCCCGGGCCAGAACGGGCTAGATGGCCAGACGCGGGTGCGTAGATTCGTTGTAATCAGGCCGGAAATCACCAACGGAAGACCAGGCTTTTTGGCACTGTGAGATAACCCGAGTCTGTCGTGCCCTTCTTGATACTGACAGCCACAGTCCCATATTGACGTACCAGGGACAAGGCGTTGCTTGCAGGGGCGTAGTGAAGAGCAACCATACCATCATATACACGCCACGCCAGCAATCTGGTCACGATGCTTCGCCACAGCCGCCACAGCCTCGATCTGGAGAGCTTCCGCGAAGACTTGTGAGCGGAGGCGCAGAGCCAGGCCTATTAACTCCCAGCGTCCAGGTTACACCTCGCTACCGTGATCGACCAGGGTTCTCCCTTGACCCTATGGCACGCTTGAACTATGGTGAACCTCAGAGTTTCGATTATGGCGTTAAAGTGAAGTCATTCGGCCAGATCCACGCAAGCTCGATGGAAGCGTTTGAATACCAGTTCCGACTTGTCTGGCTCAACAGAAGGATTCAGTATGCCGGACACCATACTTCACAAAGCCCCGGCTCACCGTCGGGCTATCTGTCGCCACCATCGGCAGACGAGTCCTCTGTTCCACGTGCAGATGGCTCTCTGGAGCCTCGAGCAGGGCCAAGTCGGGATGCTGCACAACATGGACGAAGCGATAGTGGTGTTGCTGGCCCGGTGGATTTTCGGAGTGCGAACACGCCTCAGCAGGTTCTCATTGCTCTTCAGCAGCTGAGAGCATTCGCTGAACACCGGAATCTTCCCGCACCACCAAACATTGAGCCAGCGAGAGCACAGTATCTTGCAGCCAATCCGTCAGTGCGCTCTATATGGTTCGACAACATCAAAGAGCACTGGAGAACAATTGCGAGAGAGCGCCAAGCGGCGCGAGCAACTAACGATGCGGAAGATGATGACAGCAACAGTGAATAGCAATGTCGTTGCTAGCAGCCAGGCTGAAACGCTTACATGGGTCGGAAATACGAGACTGTGCAGTGGCAACGAAAACGTTGTTCGCTGGACTGTCGCTGGACTGGGCTAAGAATCGCCGCGGCGTAGAGGCGTTGATGAATCTTGTTTTTCGGATGCTAGGCTATAACGATAACTACGGCTGCAACGCGCTCTTACCTATGTTCAGAGTGTAGATGAGTGACTCGCGATTGAGTAAGTTCTGGTCTTGCAATAGCCCGGGGTAACTGTGCTTCCACGAACACCTCGCTGAGATCAGAACGGTTGTCCTCGCTCGAGAACGAGCCTAACTGAGCTGATCTGCCCGGCCGAATGGGAAAGGCAGTAACCGGCTCCACCAAGACCTGGGTACCGCTGCTGTTGCCAATATCGGAAGGGCATCGCGTCGTCCCGGGCTCTCTGCTGTACTCGATCGCGGCAACTCTGGATCTGTCATCCGTCGGCGTTGTGATATCTTGTTGTCTCGTTTGTGCGCCCTAGTCGCGTTGCTAGGTTCACTGTGGGGACAATGTTGAGGAAAACTCTTACGTCGCCGTGACGTCCGAGAGTTCCGCTGGGAGCATCTTTGATCAAGGTCGTGAAATGCCGTATCTACTACGAGCGGCTGACGATCAAAGTGATTCAGTGTCTCAATCCAATCACGGATGCGCGTCTGCTTTTGCGGGTTTGTTGTCGTGCGAAGAACTGCTGGTGTTTCCAGAGTGTGTAGAGCTCCTGTATCCTGGGTTCCTGTCTCGATAATTGCGTGTTTCTCGCTCGGTATCTCTGATGACGACGAAGTTCGTTGAGGATCACGTAGCTGCAGCCCAGCATCCTTGCACTGCTGCTGCAGCGCAACCGCACCTTCTTCGGCCCTTGTCAATTCTGTCAATATTGCCTGGCGCTGCAGGCCAAATTCGGCCTCAAATTGTTGAGTTGTTGTAGCCGGATCATCTCCCCTATCAATGATGAGGTCCCGTTGCAAACGAGATTCTCGGTAATGGTCCTCGAGCTCCAGGAGTCGCTCTCGGAACACACCAATATCGCCTTTTTTATCGTAGTACGCTGCCAGCAGCGATGGTGTTTGGCTGTGGAGTGACGACGCGGCGGAACTGGTGTTGGCCATGGATGCAGCCTCTGAGAGTGCATAAAGAGGCTGTCCGGAAGGAACGATGGCTCCGTCTATTGTTTTGGCAAGCTTCTCAGCTCTCGTCTTCAACCGAGATTCCGCGAGACTGAGGACTGTTCGAAGTTCCTTGACACGGGCGTACTGTAATTTCAAGGCTGCTATGTCGTTGCGTAGCTGTGATTGAGTGTCCGCGATATGTTGTCGTCGGAGATGTAGATTCCCTTCAGCCAATGCGGTATCCATCGAACGAATCAAGTCTGTAGCAGATTCTTCCACGAAAGTTTGACAGCTGTCTTGTGTTTGCTGCTCATGCTCGAGCTGGTACCGCTGTAAAACTATGCTATCCGCAAGTTGCGCGATGCGGTGCAATTTCTTCTTGATTTGGGGCAGCAGACCATCCATCTCGACATCATTCGGCATTGCCCAATATCCATTCGATGAGTCGAGTTGGTGGTGTTGGTGAAGTGCGCTTGACGTGTATGCCTGAACACGGAAGTTGCGCGTAGTTCTAAGCCAGCCAATGATTGTTCTGCACCTTTGAATTCAAAATAAATTGCACCTACCGTCAGGTTTTCAATCCTGAGTACAATGGACTATGTGTCGATACCATGGATCGTTTTCAAACACGTTTCTCTTCAACAGATATCCCCTCAACGAAGATCGCGGTTGATGAGGCGGTGAGGCGTGCTTAGCTCAGCGTTACCACCGGTCTTAAGGGGACAAAGGCGATAGCGATGTCGTCAGCTTGTGTCTTCGAAACACCCGTTTATCTACGGAGATCAGTGCGTGTTCATTGCAATCCGATAGACGAAGACGCCTCATTCCAGGACGCTGGCAACTTGTGAAGCACAGTTACCGTTGCGATCCACGTCTGCTAACACGCCGAGTCGTACGTAGCGCGGGTGGCCGTCCGAGCCTTGTACCAGCTCAGGGAAAAAGTCAGAAACACGTTGTCGCCATGACACATACCTTGGAGATCGAAGCAGATGCTGATGCTCGCAGCCCAACTGTTAAGGCGGTGCATCCCTAGTCACTTGGGAAAGATACCCTCGAATATGCACCAATCGTACCTCGCCCTGCTGGGTGGGCTGAGGTGCAGTGCAGCAGCTGTTACAAGCGGCATATCTCCGCTTGTGACAAAAGACCGTCTGCTGCACCGCAGCAATGGGCAGCCACGTATGAAGAAAGGTAAGTGATCCGAGGGCGCCAATCGGAGCAGTCAACTCCACCATAGCAATAGCGGGGCGCTCGAACATGATTCCGGACTTTCTCGCGACATCGTTATGGTCGATGCCGAAACCTTTATTTTGCACCATAGGTCGTTCGCTGATCCCGACCATGTGAAGTGGGCACTCCGAGTGAGGACCGTAGACGAGCGCCTCACTGAGTCGAAGGCTGGCCGTATGCTCCTGTGAGTTTCGTCGAAGCATCAGTCTCTGGAAGACGTGATAGCTTTCAGAAATCGTGTAAAGTTCCGGCGAATCAAATACCAATGATTGAATCGTGCCGGTCTAGAACAAGTTGCTGCCATGGAGGAGCTACTTGGAAGCAGATACTGCTCGAATGTCTTTCAGCATGCTGACTCCTGTTGGTCGCTTTGTTAGAATCTCCCGTCACTCCAGAAAATACACATGCAAGCCCAAGAGGGGTGGTAGGTACACAAGCAGTTGGCATATAATGGCAGAACATCATGGCTCGACCAAGGAATCGTTCGGCGAGTAGCACGTCTGTGGCTACTCGAGTCGTCCTCGAAGATGAAGCTCGTTCCGATCTCACCTGGAGAGATGTCATGATTCAGCCGTAGCACAAAGATTCTGCCGTCGATAGACGTTGCGATGAAGGTCTGTCCGATAGTTTCTGACATCGGCACGGCAGGCCCGGGGAACCAGGACCAGATACGGATGTTCAGAGGCCATTGGATATATGTGTAAGACGATGGACTATGAAAGTATGGATAAGACGAAGGTAGCCTCTGCTGAGAGAAGTACACTTATTCGGCCAAGTTCAATGTTGGCTATGTCGCCGAGTCGTGCCAGGCTACGTAGTAGAATAGGTGTCGTTTAGTCCGCTTGTGGGACGACCAGGCGAAGACTTCCACGCGGGGTTGGTACAAGTCTGTAGAATTGAGCACGGTTGTGGTGGTTGGAAAAAAGTAAATAGACATTGCCTGATTTTCCGAAATCCTCAGCTGCGTGCTCTTCACACGCCACCTAAAATAGACTCTACCCGTTGCCACGTGCAGCGGGAGTGAAGTGGGGGTCAATTCCTCGAGCAGGAGTCAATGGTTCGCATTTTATTATGTTGCCGAAAGACATTCCAGACCTATTTCATGCGCGCGTGGCAAGATCAGCGTCATGGAAAGGAGCTGACCATCAAAACCATACATGTAGAGCGACAGCAACGATCCTTGAGCCGCTTCACGGATTTGACCTGAGCTCCTAAAATACGTGGCAACCCAACTGGTGGCAGTGATGAATCGTATCAAGTGATCACGAGCGGCATTGAATGACTTTGTCCTTCTCTTCGAACTTTGTTCTCTTTGTATTCTGTCCAGATGAGTGGGAACAGACGACAGGACGGCTACGGCCAGCCTCCCTACACATCTCGCCAGCAGATATACACCGTGCCTGGTCAACCTTGTTCCCCTCCCTTCTACCAAGGAGTATGGATCAATCCACAAGACACGACAGAGACTGTGCCGCGGAGTTCTGCTACTGGACCTAACAACAACTATACTCACTCGTACGTGTGCGTTCCTTCTTCGTGACAGCTCGCTGAGCAGTAGAACAGAGATCGCACGCCACGCGCCCTCTTCGGTGAGACGGATTACAACTTGGGGCTTCAGCAAGCGGCGAGCAGCTATCCATGTTGGAATTCAACTTCGCAATACCAAGGTACAGGAGGGATGCCTACCAGCCCTACCTTCCCGTTACCACAAAGTCCTGGCTCGATGCAAAGTCCGCCATACTACTCCTCGGCGCAACCCGTCTTGGGCATGCAGATGACGCCCATGAGCGATGTGAACAATCAACTAGCTCAACATCCGTTAGTGACTGTACCAAGAAGGAACTCGCGAGGAACGACACCATTCTCATACCGCACTTCTACCGTGATAGGGTCCAACCGTCAGGACATTCCTAAGGACGAGCAGGAGCTTTACGAAAGTATGTCTCGTCGAGACGCGCAACCCTAAGTTGACTGACGATGGCTATGAAACAGGCTTCCAGACTAGACCACGCAAATTCTTCAGGAAAGGAAAGGTGGATAAGCAGTTCCCGCCGATGGGTGTTAATGTTGATGTCTTAGTCTTACTACTTCACAGGTCTTCTTGACCCTCTGGTCGGAACCTGCCGGCGAGTCGAGCTCACGCGCAGCTTCAGCATATAGTGCGATGAGCAAGGGCAGTGGTTTCAGTAATGGAAGGTTTGGGCAGCGAGTCTTCTCCAAAATACGCAGATTCGTGATTGTTCGGGAAGGCGGCGACTCATGTACAGCAATGTACTTCACACAAGTTAGCATCCAAGGTCCTGTTGCAAATGGCTGACCGACCGCAGACCTATCAACACTTATGATGGCCAGGGCGTGGCAAAAAGATGGGTGCGGAAGGCTGAACATGCAATCATTTATACAGGCAAACGTGCGCCAGCGCCTTTAGATTCTGAAGCACCGAATCGCGGTGAAGTGGGACTGCTACCGCGCGCAATCCGCATAGATTCTGACAATCCGGGAGAAAAGCTAGACACCCTCTCGAGGGTCGACTTCGGCAAAGTGTACACTATCGAGCACAACGTCAAGGTCCGTAGTCTTGGACAAGTCAGTAGAGACTCGGTGCAAGCTTTGCAATATCAGTTCGATTCGGTGTGGGCAAGCAGTGGGAGACCACATGATGGTCTGGCAACACTCGCTACGTCGCCTCTGCCAACAGTCACAGAGCGCCCTGCAGCCGTCGCGCTACTCGACTGGGCTCAGGCTTTCGGCATTCTCATGGCGAACAACCTCACAGAGGACCAAGCCAGATCGGTGTTGAAACCAGATCCTCGCGAGCAAAAGAATGCGAGCACGTCAGTTCGAACGCCTCCTCGCGAGAACGATGTTAACCACCACAACTATGAAGAGGCCGAAGGAGGAGTCGGCCCATAATCGCATACGAGGGACTCCATGGCTGCACTGAGGTTGTGAAATGCTTCACCGGTAGATGAAAGGTTATTCACGTGATGCAATCCGTCGGGCAAGGAGTGCAGCGTTACAGCGGGAGCTCGTTTGGCGTTGACGAATGGTTTTTGATCCGTAAGGCGGCGGGTGAGATTTATGATTGTAGTTCACTATGAATCTGTCGAGCTAAACGTTCTTCTTGGAGAAGGTGTACTTCATACCCGCAGTCGCTCGTGTCCGGACAGTCGACTCTGCTTTTGACCCCATTGCACATGCTCGGCACGTTGACCACCTCTGTTTCTGTCGCATCAAGCCTCAGACAGTCCTCGAAAGCGGTAATCTTCGGGATCGATGGCTGCAGCCATGCATGCCTCCCGCTGGGACTCCATCTGGTGCCGGGCGACTGAATAAGCATCGAGTAACGCTTGCCGTTTCTCGTTCTTCTCGCTGACGTCCGCTCGTTCTTTCTGTGAGCCCGCCGCCTCGAGTTCGTCGGTGAATGCCGCCTCTTGCTGAAGATCAAATTCGTCGAGGCGCTCACGCGCAACGAACTCGAGCCTAGCAAGACGGAAGAACTCCTCTACCAACATTGGCACCGTAACCGGGGAACCCGAATGGTTCGATGATGTATCATCGTCCTGCCTCCTCCTTGAAAGTGGTAGACTGCAGTTGCAACGTGTGTCTGTCAAATCCAACCGGGCTGCCGCACGCTCTTGACGGGGCGATGGCAGGAGTAGTTCCAGTTCTTTGATATTATCGAGGTTGTCATCAAGCTCGAGATGTTCGGCCTCCACCTGTCGTGCTAGTGCTTCGATTTCTGAGCAATCTAAGGACAGCTCGCGTGTCTTTTGCAAGATGGCAGTCGCAAGAAGCTGCAATGACTGCTTCGACTTTTCGTGGTCCTGGGCAAGTTTTCGACGCGCACTCGAGTAGAGCTCACGCAAGATGTGAGGATCGTCCTGCAGCATATGCAGCGCTTGATGCTCTGTTGTGTGGCCAGATCCATCCCAGGCGAAGTCCTGGTCTATGCCGCCCTGCTGGATATATATCCATTCATCTTCGAATGTCGAAGGCAGACTTGGAGAAAAGTGTGGCCTCGTCAATTCGTGGCCTTGGAACGTCCACATACCCAGAGACCGACACCTTCTGCAGCATTACCCGGAATCAAACTCCAAACCCCTGCTGTAAGAGAAACGGAGGACAATATGAGGAATCAATACCAACGCGAAGCTGTGCAGTGCAGTGCAGTACAGTGCAGTGCAGCGAGTGAGGCTTGGGAAGAAAAGGGTGAGGCCAATGGTTGTTTACACGCGTGGTCGTGGAGAGGAACCAGTGATCCCAATTAGTTCTAGTTCAAGCGACGCTTTGTCCAGCATGGCTTTCTTATCTTGCCGTGGAAAGCCTCACGTCTGCGTCCTCAACTCTCCCTCCCACAGCTTGTCCGAGCTGTTGGTCGGCCGCCCCGTCTTTGCCGATATGCGGCCATGGGAAGGCTGCACGACGTAGCTGCGCTGGACTTATGGCCTAATCCGAGGTTAATCATCTCTTGGTGCTTCACGTGCGCATGATGTGCAGCTTGAGCTATCCTTAGCGTCACTTGGTCTGTCGCGAAGTGATGAAGCACATGTTCCCTTACAACTCCGCTACACAGATGATCACATCGCCCTCGTTAGCGGAGAAAGTCGGACTCCAGTCGCAGGCGCACCGCCCTCGCCGTAAATCAAACTGCATTGCGCAGGGTCTACGGCCTGTACCCTGAGTCGCCGACTTACTGCGTCGCCCCCATCACAGGCTTCCGGAAACGTGCCATGCATTTGGCTGGACTTTGCGTATGACGTCCTTATGTCGTCGTCAAACAAAGATTGGCGGTGGGACACTGTCTCCAAGCAGTACGTGGGTTGGTCACAAGCACATGGATGTTGGGTCAACGAAGAAGGTCGAAGAGTGCGTGAGCCACGATTCGCTCAAGTCGATACTGGCGGCCCGATTACTGGCTCTTCGCGACCAGCAAACCTCCCGTCGTGGGTATATCCCATATATCTCTATGTATGCCAGTGCAGCCAGGCTGACTGAAGATGCCAGGACACATGCATCAAGCTCCGGCCGCCCAGCAGCGGGCAATAACAGCAGGACGGCGGACTTAGAAAACTCCATGTCTAGATTGGGAGTGAGCTCTTCAGGCGGTAATGTCCGGGCCAACACTGCAGGAACATCGTCTGGGTCCGCAAGACCAACTGCGGCAGAACCGAGAGCGACAAGTTCACGACCTTCCGGACAAGCATTTGCAGCGACAGGAAGGGACTCTAAGACAGGCATGGAGACCCGATGGGAAGTCACTGCATCGTCGCCATACACAGATCCTGCTGGGACAACCCAGCGTCAGATCAATACGAAACGAATTCGCGAAGACCCCAATAAAACAGACTCTTCTACCACATCGAGTATGTTTTGCTTTTGTTTCACGTTTGTTGAAGAGTGCTAATGATCACTAGTCTGTAGAAACGGCAGAGTAGGTTGGTTCCATGGCATTCAGGACTTACTTGCTTACGAACATAGGTCATCGAGGTTCTGCTTGTCCCGCCGACCGATAATTCCAATATATCAAATATGACCCCATTCGACAGTCCTGCTCGAGACAGCTCAGTCCGGCGACGGCGGTTTGTGATCGTACGCGACCAGATGGAGGATCGAAATACTTTCGAGGCCATGTGAGTAACGATTCCACGGCGTTGCCATTGACTTGAAACTAATCATCGGCAGTCCGATCAAAACAAACAACGGTGAAGGTGTGGCCGCTCCAGGGGTGATCAAATTCCATCATACCATCATCTTTACGGGCGAGGAGCCTCAACCACGGCAAGACGAAAGACCTAAGAGGACAAGTACCGGGCAAGTGGAGAATCCTATGCAAGCACAAGCCATCAAAGTTGAGGCTTTCGACAGAGGCAAGGCACTGGACCCAATGTCTCGCCTCGATTACGGCTCACGCTATGTTTTCGATCATGGCGTGCCCAATATTGCACTGTTCGGACGGGTACATCCCGATTACATAGCCAACCTTTACGCCCAGTATAATCACGTCTGGAAATCCATCGCCGGCACTCAGCGACCGAGCTACGCCGCGACACAACAAATGTCTAGCAGGGCTTCAACTACAGACTCAGCGGCAACGGACCGTACAGTCGTTCCCACCACGCAGGCAAGACCCAGCCTGGCATCTCCGGATTCTGGTCCGATAACCTTTGACGAGATGAGAACTCTTTTGCGCAATTACTATGCTTACGCGCAGCGGAAAGGACTCCCGATGCCAGAGCAGCAATTGAACGTTCAACAGCTGCAGGCACTCGCTGCGAATGCTCAAAGTAGAGCCCTATACTTGCGGCGTATCCGTGAGACCTGGCAAAACGAGGACGACGAAGACATAGAGAACTGATGGCAGGTTGCCTTGTGGAAATTCGACAGACTTTTTTACAGCTTCCAACTCGCAGTCGATATACGCAAAGCGGTTGTTCGAGGGCCTGCGTGCCTGTTCGGAAAATCGTATACCTGTGGTCGCCCAGCTTCATGCATCTACACAAGAAGTACAGGATTTTGAACTCGACATGTACACCAGACTGCAATGCCGTCTGCCACGCCATTCTTCGGCCACGGTGGGGCAGGCTTCGAGGGGGCCATGTTGAAGCAGTAACCAGGTCACGGAAGATTGCGTTGGCCGCAAAGAATGTCGGCTCGTATCATGCCGAGTGATCTCAGAGATCTGCATACACCCTTCGCTGTTTTGTTATGGCTGGGCTTTGTTGCCAAAACTCCCTTGGCCAATCTATTGTTCGTCCTAGTCTATATCATAATTGTACATGAGTTACATCTTCCTCCAGCCTGCGTGGTGTCTCATCGCACCAACTCCGCATAACCCTTCCTGTCACTTGTGCATATCTTACAAATCTCGTCGTCTGTTCTCAACGGCTTCGCTTGAGTCAAGCCTTCTTGATCGCTTGCACTGTGAAGCGAACACGAAACGCAGTGCTTTCTGGCTCACATTGCCTTCGAGCGCCCATGTAAGAGCTGTCTAGCTGACCTGTTAGCAGCCTAGCTTGAAGGACGTCAAGGGTAGGTAGATCGTTACTTTATCTCCACAGGTCAGGGCAACTATGTTGTGCCCGGTCTGGTTACTGCTGTTGCTACAGCGGACGCAACCCCAACAAATCCAGAGATGAGTCGAAGTGTGCGTCTAGAAATTCGTCTTTCAACGCAGCTGGCACAGTGTCATCCATTGGCATTTCATCGGCCATCCGGATTACTTGTGCAGAGTGTGGTCCATCGTCAAAGGATACCGCACTGCCAGTCGTATGAGAGCCATCAGACGCAGTCTGAATGCCCGATGTGGGTGGCTCTTCAGATGACGATAGATCTTCGGAAGACGAATGTTCTTTGCGCTGTGTCAGATCTGCCAACAGAGTATCACCTGTAGCGACTGCATCATCCGTAGCGACTGCATCATCCGTAGCGACTGCAACATCCGTAGCGACCACATCAGCCAGTTCGTCTTCAAGAATCGACTCCTCAATGAAGGAATCAATCTCGTATGACATATTTTCAGGAGGGGGTGCTGTGTTCATGGGTACAGCAGAGAGCCAGGTGCCCACTCTTGAGGCGTCCATAGTACTTGGCTCCGCCTGCCGGATTGGAATCGGTATACGGAGCTGCTGAATTTGAGCCTGGGGATATTCCGCCGTCTGATCAACATTGTATGGGTACGACGGTGCGTAGCTGGAAGAGTAGACTGAGTGCTTTGGCTTGCGATGCGAATCCGGATCATACCCAGCTTTTACGCAGCTTTTGCGCAACGCATTCGATTCGTCCTGAGCTTGCTGGAGGTCACGCTCAATTGCTTCGCGGCGGGCACGATAAGTGTCTTCAAACTCTTGATCGGAGACTGGGGGTACATCTCCGCGGTCTTTCACAAAGTCTCTTTCCACAACTCCTTCTTCGTAAGTGTCGGTCAGCTCCAGCAATCTCTCCTGGAAGATACCGACGTCCCCTACCCGATCGAAGTACTCTCTTATCAACGTAGGCGTGTCTGTACCCGAGTTGCTGCGAGACCTAACGCCTGCTGCAACATGATCATCTTCGGAGATTCCCATCCGCCGCTCTTCCGCTGATGCCTGTGCTCTCATATTGTCCCTCAGAGTTCTCATCTGATCTTCCAGATTGAAGCTCGAATTGCCAATGTCATCTATAAGGGTCTTGACTGTGTTCTCCTGTTGTTGCATCGCTTGGAGATCTCTGATATAGCTTTCGTGCAATTTTGTCAAGTCGTCTGCAGAGTTGACATCATTGTCAGTGCTGAGAGCAGAGACTAATTGTTCATTACTGCTGGTGTCTTTGCCACTGGACTCTTCAGAGTCAGTGGTAGGCGGTGATGCCAGAAGCTCCTGCGTTACTGCTTCCATGAGTCTCTTCCTGTTTTGTAGCCTTTTGTTATGAGCTCGCCTTCTGAAAGCTTTATGCAATGCCTCTGTGGACTCTGACAACCACTTTCTACAGTAATCTAGTTTCTGCTGCTCCTGCCGCCATTGTGTACGTTTCAGAAGGTCCTCCTCGATCAGTCTAGGTATACTACGAAGATCGTTCAACACAATGTACACAAGATCTTCATCAACCACAGGCGGTCGAGGCTCATCGAAGGGTTCATAGACTGCTACAACAGGACTGCCGTTGTCTGCTGCCGGTTCTGCTTCAAGAGAAGGCTCAAGTTTGTCCAAAGCCCTGTTCTCTGAGCCCTTTGCGATAGTCCCAGGTGGTGGAAAGAGGTCCGGGTTCTCTTCGAGTGGAGGTTTCTGATCATCCGTGGGCTGAGCAGACTCGGCTCGATCTGTGAGGACCGAGAATAGTTCTGTTGGTGAAGGCGGCCTCCTTTCCTTGTCAAGCGGTCTTCCGAAATCATCGGGATATTCAGTAACGCCTTGTTCGCCGTTCTCGATCCCGCCTCCGTCATTTAAGAGATCCACGAGGTTTGCCTGACCATCTTGAAACGCTGTAGGAATCATCAGCCTTAGCTACGGAGCATGCCAGGGGTCATATACAGTCCTGAAGTCTATCATCCATAGCTATGCTGACATAGCATCAGCTTAGAGCTCACAAGTGCTTCAGGGCTCGTGACTTCGAGGCCGCGCCGGCGGGTGACTTGACGAGGCTGGAGGGCTGTCCCAGGTCCAGCGGTAGCTCGTGCGGTACGATGCGCGCCAACTCATGTCCCACTTAGTGCGATAGATTTGTGCCGCAAAACGCGTACTGGAGACAGTGAGCTCAAGATTGCGACCGAAAAGAAGCTCACCTAAGGTGGTGGTGCGGGCGTGGCGGTCACGGGAATTGCCAGGCTGAACCAAGGCTGCGGGTCGTAGGTTATAGGCTGAGGTGCAGAATGCATATATCGGACGGTGACAAAAATGATGTGAATACTGTAGGACTAGGTATATACCCGATGGTAGGAAACGGACTGTTTGGTTATTACTCCGATGAGTCGTCCATCGTACATGGCTACGTCAGCTCCCTTCTACCGCTCTGAATCAGGAGCGGCAGAGCTTCTCGTATGTGGAGACGATGTTCTCCTGTCGGCTAGCAGACGTCACGAAGTCTACAAGAACAGCAAGCCATCCACTCGAGCTACGGATACGGTGGAGTCCAAAAGCCTTTCTCCAAAGCCAATATGGCTCAGTTCTCGATCTTGGGGATACATTAGTGCTTGTCGGAAGCATACAGGCACCACATGTTACGCGCAGCCGCGACTACCTTCTTCGGGTGTGGCCCTCCCTCGGGCAATTTGTGCTGGGTTGTATACAGCAAATGGCGGAGTCATCCTCACAGACATGCACGGCCGTGACGAGTGCCACTCAGCTAGAATTCAAGTGCGACGAAGAGTACCTGCATGTCTCCGTCTCTGGTCATGCCGTTGTTATGTATGGAGTGCTTGACATTCTCACCTGGATGGCAGCAGCCTGCCGATCATCTAGCAGTCCGGACCAGCTTGCTACATGCGAACCTCTCATATTGGCTTGTACACCCGATAAGTTCGACTTCGATATCAGTCTTCGGGAAACTTCCTTAGAGATCGGTCATCTGGAAAGAGAATCATCGTGTTGCTGGTGGAACATGTTCCGAGACGCCACAATCGCGGTGGGCTATCCTTCACCTGTTCGTAACAACAACGAACGTGGCCTGGAAGTCCCCTTCAGCCTTCTTCCAGTACTCAGTCGTACGTATTGGTTGGCGGAGTATAACGGGAAGACATTATTAAAGGGATACAATTCCATACTGAATCTGGTGGAGCAGTGTGACGAGTCGGTTCAATGGCATCTCTTGGTGAACAAAGATCAATCACGGATGTCGTACACAGAGGGCGATGAGCTTGCCAGTCTTCAAGGGGCAAACGAGGCCTTCTTCTCCGAGCGTCGCCATTTCGTTGGGTGGGCACCTTCTGCCGTCGTGCTAGCTGGTAAGTGGTCGTCTCGTCTCGGCAGGACAATACTTACCTTCCTTTTATAGGCGCCCAAGCAGGAAGTTATGCCAACATCGGAAGAAGCCTGGCGGATTCACCTAGATGGATGCTCGAGATACACCGCGGTGTATCTTTGCAATTGCAAGGTGGTAGTTATCTCAACGCTTCCATCCGATGCCAACTAGGCAAGAAAGACACTCCCGAGCACTTTGAGAACAAGCCTTACTGGTACTACAATCAAGCGATGGACAATGCCAGCCGATGGCCAGTTGTTCTCTCAGATGTGACGACGCGGCAGCATTGGCTGGTCGATGGTGCAACTACTATTCTCCAGATCTGCCAAGCCACTTTATGCTCAGAGGATATTCGCTACACGAAGAAGATAGTTGGGGACACACTGCTCAGGTACAGCAGTGGTAACGGCTCCCCAGCTGACTCTTATGGCGTCCTCATCGATCTTGGCAACCGCGCCGAACGGGTAGATGGTTCCGGGAGGGTAACAGCCTTGGACAGCCCTTCGGTCGATCTGCTCCACCGAGGCGTACCTACATTCGAGAACATTGCTACTGCAGCATACTTTAGACTCGAGCAGTTGCTTGATGCTCGTCATCCAGCACAGAGTCGGGAGAACATCAACATCCGATTCAAACAACGTGAGTTCGAGGGTTTCGAGTTCAACGACCTCGTGGAAGGACAACACAGAGCTGAACCAAAAGCCATCTCCCTCTACGAAGAAGCCACTGAATGGTATCGCTTCACGAAGAAGATCGGAACCATCAACTTGTTCGGTGCAGGTTTTGGACCGCTTATCATGCCGATGGCAGCCATTGACCAGGTTCCTGCTGGTGGGAGGGGGACACATCAGATGGCTGTAGGTTCGGACCACTTATTAGGAACCACGCTGGCCGTGCTGAAGAATACTGTTCGGAACATAAAAGGCCACAGCAAGCGACTTATCAAATTGGCTCCTGGGTGTTATTGGACAGACCCGGAGTCGTGCCTCAGCCCATGCAGATGTGGTCTTACACCGGCAAGGCACTGTCCACGACTGATATCCAAGCTTACGAGGACCGATCCTGGAAGTAGAGATGTAGAGCGTTGGAGAACGCATCCAGTCTTTGAGAGCCATGCTCGAGCTGGGGTAATCTTTGGTCGCCACCGCAAGCAAAATGGCAGCAGGCCGCCAGACATACATCATGAACCACCGTTGGGCACGAACGTGTGTTCTACCAGTAGCTCGGAAAGTGCTGGGGCTCTCTTGATCCCAACGTCATCAAATATCGCGGAACTCTCTTCCATGACCTCTGTAACGCAAGACCACTCGCAGTCTTCATCTTCGGCTCATGAGAGAGTTCTCAAAGCGTAGAGGCCGAATGCATCACTTCCTGTGGCGCATCCTCTAGCATCACAGGAGGCAGACGCCGAGCCAGGTGCCCTCGATCTCGACATCTCGTCCAACGCTGCCGAAGCATCAGATAGTGAAGATTCTGCGATCGACTTAGGCTCTGCCAACGATAACAGACCAAAAAACGACACAACACACTCCTCAAACTCAAGCATCCCTGGGCCGCTGAATGCCATGAACACTACAAGCAGTCTCGAAGTAGCGGAGCTGCTCGGAAACCCAAGATGCCCTGCTGCTGCAGCGTTGCCTACTTGTCCGGCCGTCGGACCGACTCCAGCGCATCGCAAGAACAGAGAGCCACAGAGACCGAATCTGCTTGAAAACACGGCAGACAGGTTGCGCAGGTTCCACAAGAAGGTTTCGATAGCTATCGCGACTGCACAGTCGAAGCCGATTCAACCCAAAGCTCAGACGGACGACACATCCCCTGGAGAAGGAAAGTCCACGCCCGCCACGACAAAATCATCCTGTGACCAGCGGTGGAAAGGTAAAGAGCGAGCCAGTGACCAACAACAACGCTTGCCGTTCGTGAGACCTAGCATGTTCGATCGTAAGCTCGGGTGAGGTTGAAGTTGGCGTTGC
>JAABUW010002461.1_pt1 | contig 28213 bp, 31 predicted proteins | sample 5560081 | NCBI WGS metagenome assembly JAABUW01 (sample SAMN10711882, study PRJNA513363) | rock metagenome | isolation source: Antarctica rocks | place: Antarctica: Victoria Land, Knobhead sud | reverse complement strand
ATTGCTGCTCCCTTGTTGCTCCATAGTATGCCCCATTGTTGCTCCATGGTATGCCCCATTGCTGCTCCATAGTATGCCCCATTGCTGCTCCATGTATGCCCTTTTCCTGCTCGTGGTATGCTCCATGGTATGCCCCATTGCTGCTCCATAGTATGCTCTATTATACCCCTATCTGTGGTCCTACTATGAATCTACTATACACCGGTCTATTTATCTATGATGAACCCGTCTATAGCCCTATTCTTATTCTACTCGAGGTTGGTGGTTCCCCTATATAAGTTAAGGTGCGCGGGCCATCCGTTTAGCGCAAGTCTCGATGGTTTTGAGATCTACTGTATCATATTGCCGTCGAAATTTCCTTAGGCGCGATCACTAGCATCCTGAAAACCAATACGCGCCGTCAAAAGGGTTGGATGGCTCTTACATCATGTGCAGCAAGGGTCCATCGCTAAGAAAACGACTTTTCAATTGATAGGGTCTACGGGAAAAAGCGCATCGTCTTCAAAACATCGAGTAAGCAAAATGGCGTACACAAACAATACCCTATCATTGAGATTGATAATTGACGATCAACTGAGATAGCGCCTCCCCCGCCGTCAAGGAAATGAGAATAAGCGCAAGAGAGACAACAACTAGAGAACGACTCATGAGCACATTTCTCAAAACTCAGCACACGGTGATCGATTTCTGCTTACTTGGAAAGAAAGTGGACTTAAACACCCTTTCAAGAGTGGACTTCGATTTGGTGGGCGTGGTCATTGGAAGGCCGCGTTCTAAGGGTTGCTTCATCGAGCGAGTGACGGGCCTGCGCCTCTCATCGCGCTTGAGAACTGTTGGTGCCATGGTAACAATGATTTAGTGAGTAGGAATCAATTAGACTGTGATGGTGATGGTTGTGGGGATTGCGTGAGGTGTTGAGCTCGGAATAAGAGGCAGACAGGAATAATTTATGCGGACTTTGGTCTCTGACGTTTGCCTATCGTCCTACATTTTTCGCCCCATTCCCTTGTCTGCTGTTGCACGAGATACAGTTTTTCTCTTGTCATCTCTTCCGTAATGACTATTTCTGACCACTAGCTCTTTTTTGGCCTTTGTCCCAATGAGAAAGAACAATACCCTAGCAAGTGTTACAGAGCGCTAAACTCGTAAGAGAGTAGCTGTGGCAAACTCTGAATGCATTATCGAGGGCTTTTATGGGTAGTATAAGCATGCGGAATAGAATCATAGTCCACGATTCTAAATATGAAGACCGGAAAAGACTATAGCTTCTCTGTTGTGTGATCGTCAGTGTTGCAAGGTTCGAAAGCGAAAGCGCGATTGAAAACGTAACAGCTATACGAGTTGGACTCCATCAGCGGTTTCGATACCCAGACCCTTCTCGCTTTCGAGAATTGCCGACGACGGAGTCGGAAGAGTCGTCGTTCTCAAGATCTACCCCATTAATCGTAAATCCATCCCCATCAATGACATCTGATTGGGTAGAGTTGCCAAAGCCAACATCAGCCACAGTAAAATTGTTAAAAACCGTCAGTGATCCAGAATCCAATGCTGAGACATCTATATCGGCAAGTCATCGGATCGGGGTTGTCGCTCGGATCCCCATAGTCTGTACAGCCTGCTACTAAGCCTATGGATATCAACGAAGAATTAGCAGAGCCCACATTCCACAAGAAACATGATTAGGCGCCAACTTTATCTGACTCACCGGCGCCAGAGAATACATAATTGTTAGGATTCTGAGCGGAACTGAAATCTGGTAGATCCAAAGCACCAGGCCTGTCATATGTCTCAGTAGATTTCGTCGGTGGAGCCCCGCTCGCTGTTCAAATGTACAAATGTGCGGGTGCGTGCAGAAGCACATAAGGCTGGTAAAATATAAGTTGGCCCCACAGTCGCATCTCATTACTGATTACGTCGGTAGATGGGCAGTAAATGGGAGAGATAGCTTGCAGTGGAAAGGTCACGAAGTATTTCGGACAGAGAATAGGCCAGTGGTTGTTCGACCATGCGAAGGCGGGTGGTGCTCCTGGTTTCATACACTCACCGTACATATCCACATTCTTCGTGTGTACTCTCATCGTCATTTCGCCTGACGCAATCGCACAAGCGAGTAACGGTGTGACTGGTGGGCCCCTTTTTAGTCGCGTTGCAATTGTCGCTCCTGAGGAAATTTGGTTAATACTTGGGTTACGTGAGGCGCATAGTCATCGTCTTTGAAGAGACCCTCATATACCGGACTCGTTATTCCAGTCCTGCTGTCGTCGATCGCTGACTGAAGATATTCCCACAACAGGTCCAAAGACGTTGTGATCTTTGCGGCCTTGTTTCCACATAATAGATGCTATAGGGATTCGCTTGGGCGACATCCGCAGTTTGGGGGACGATGATACTTCAGTAAATTGCCATACACAGTGAAATAAGGTTCATGTCCTACTTTGCTGAGTCCTGCTGTGTACCATGCGTACTCGTAGCATTAACAGCCAGCCAAAGCACCTGAGAGAGTTTGAAGCGAACATAGGTTTTTGCTAGGCGTACATTCGATGCCTCCCTGATAAATGGACAATACTGGCAGCATCTTAATGCCATCATTTACGCCGTAGTTAGCTGCATAGCGAAGCAACACGTTTGAGCACTGAGTACATGGTTTGAACACGTTTCGAAGCGCAAGAAGAGTCGCAAATCGGCACCTTTTTAACTCGTCAACCACTGATTTTGATACAACTATTTTGACTATAAAGTTGGAGAAGAGATTATTTGTAAAGACTTCGTAGCTTAGAGCTTCAGTCTACCTCATTTCGTTGCCGAGTTATTATATACATATTGAAAGGAGAGAGGGTTTGGCGGGATTTGGCCCGTAGTGCCGTGTCTCGACTGAGATTGATCGGTGGCACTGTTGCAAAGGGATTTCTCGACAGAGCCCTCAAATTGTATTCCATAGAGGCTTTGAGACATGTCCCCTATTGGCTTTCTATATGCCTCTCATACGAAATAATAAACAATACTCAAGACTTAGGCATCACGTTAACGCCACTTCCATACAACATATTTACACGTCCGCAGTCATACATCGTTGGCCCGATCCTAAGCTGATGCTTTCCTCAGGAGAAACGTTAAGTATGTAACCTTCATTCCTCACGACCAGCTACAGTATAATGAGAACTCAAAGTTGGATTACAAAGAGACTTCCATAACGACCTCGGCAAGCCTCCTGACAGCCCCCGAAGTGAACACCATCTTCAAGTCAGAAACCACGACACGTCTATGTCCCGCTCGTATCGTGATAAGGCAGGAAAGTTCCACACAAAACTCAGGTGATACGGCTCAGTCGCCCTGCAGCAAGTTAGCGTTAAAGAAACGGTTATCTGTCGCTTGGAGCAGGCGCCTAAGCATACGCGTGCACTCGTAGGAGCTAGACTCGGGTACCTTCATAACGCTACATATAGACTGTGTCTTGCGCTTCGCATCGCCTTGTGAGTGGGCCAAAATCGACACCATCCTTCAATCCTCCAGATCTTGAATTACACTGTGTTGGAAATGAGTTCCATCAAGCTACTCACTGATCCGAGACTTCCATGTCCACAACGCGTACATCTAGTTTTGCGTGAATTGAATGTTGATGTCAGCGTTATACGCGTCGATCTTGACCTTGGGGAGCACAAGGTGTGTAGACAGATCTCGTAATGTGTCGGATAGATGATAGAGCGTTGTTGAGCTAACCTGAGAAATCCTATCCAGAGTCCAGAATTCCTACATCGGAACCCTTTTGGTGCACTGCCGTGCCTGATCGATTCATCATTCAGTCCTCCGCTGGTGTTGTATGAATCACGCGCAATGGCCCGATTCCTGGCCATCAAACACGGCAGGGGCCGCCTGATCCCAGACTATGGAGACATCTGCGCAGTAGCACAATTTGAGCAAGCAGCTAGCATCGAGCTGACAAGCTTCGATGCTGTCGCAAACCGCCTAGTCTTTGAGGCATTCTTTAAACCGTAAATCCCGCCTCCCTTTCCATTTTCTGCAGTCGCCAGGGAACTTGGAAACATATACTATTATTGAATCAGACATATCCAAAAAACCCAGACCAGCCCGGATCAGACCCTCATATCTGGCTTATTATCTCGCCTATCGGATGTCCTAGATGTACTTGATGTTATACTGAGTCGCCAGCAGTACATGGCAGGCAATGTGAGGCCATCCTCCACTCTTTACGTCTTGTCTCTCCCAACTGACGGGATTTCGTGGTCGCTTGCAGGAATTGTCTCTGGTCGATCTATTCTACATGCCCTACATGTATCATCTAGATGCTTCGGTCTACCCTACGCTTGGAGATACTCGGCCAAACCTGCAGGTTTGGTGGAGTTCCATGAAAAGTCGCCCTTGCTATCAACAGTTGATTCCTTCCGAATGAGAGTCCTATTCAGGGGCAGCAGTGAACCGACGTCTTGCTTTGGACTCGATGAAGTCTAGAGTTCGGTGTGCCAGCCGTTATTGGATGCCTCGTAAATTGTTGTGTAGACGTTCTTCAAGTACCAGATCTGAACAACTTCATGAGAGATTATAAATAGAACCTTGGCGCAACGAATTCTCCAATGCTTGCCGAATAACCAGAAATCGATTCATCTTGATCATGGCTGACAAAATTGGTGGGTATTGATTGACAGTCATCCAGCCTTGATTCCTCAAAGGCGGAGCCAGGGGAGGGAAGGTTCGTGTAGATTCTGTTTTGGCCGTCCTATGACATAGAATTGTGAAGGTGACATTTCCAATGAGACTCGTAATGTGATCCGTATAATCCAGTGATCCGTATAAAGTCTTGATTGTAAACTCGTACTGTATATCCTATTTAGCGTATGCAAAACAGTTGCAAGTTCTTTGCCGAAACATACCCACGTTCCGGCCAGTCCGTCTAATCCCCGTCTCTCTTGTATCTCGCATCCGATCCGCCATCCATTAATTTCGTCCATCTGAAACGTCTTCGAAGGATCCCGGCCTTGCTTGATGGACGCTAATAAACCCGTCGGTTGAGTGGCAAACGTGGTGCATAAATTGTCCTTTCTCGGAAAAGGTACTCTACACAGGAAATAGCTGACAAACAGGAGCTCTCCCCACTGGACTGGTCCCCACAGACAATCAGCTGAGGAAGCGCCGTGAAATCGCTTAGGCCCTCAGCGCGGAGTGCGTCAACAACATCGAAAAATGCAATTGGTTGGGGGAGCGTAATGAGTGGGCGCGATGAACACCCACCAGGTCTACAGCCATAACAGCGGATGAGATAGAGAAGAGGAATAGTCTAGAAGGAGATTTGGTTGACAACCCAGAAGGACTGCACACGGATCGCGCCTATGTCAGTACTGTTTACTACCTCAGCATTCCTCCAAGAAAGAAGGGGGCAGGAATGCAAGCAGATCAACAATGAGCTTACGATATCTAAAATCTCGACTCCAGGTTCCATGCTCTATTCTCCGTATCATGTACCAAGCCTAGCCTCGAATGGAGACGCACGCCTACCGCAGAAGCAACTGGTCAAAAAACAATAGGCGTAGAAAGACAGCCGAGACACCATGACATCAAATAGGAACAACGGGAGCGCTGTCCACCGTACAGTTGGATGAGGAGAAGATGAATTGGGAACGTATAAGGATGTATGAGACCAGAGGAACGCATTGTAGGACGAGGTCAAACGTTCTACCAACATCGAGCGTTAGCCTTGAGTTTCGGTCGTAATACAACAGGAGTGGGGGACGCTAACGCAGCTATCGGATACTGGTAATAGCCTCCAATAGTGACACGTTAGGGAGTCATGTTAGACCCTGAAAGCCCTTCTTAGCCTGTTCATATATGGAAGCCTTGATGGAGAAATGGGCCTTCGCAATGAGACCTAGGATGGTTGGAGTCTACGATGGCGTGTGAGACCTTTGAAGACTTCCTTCATTGTGACAACCCTCGTGTGCTGCATTTGCGCCTTCTTATCTGAATAACAGGAGGATCCGTTCCAGGGCCAAGCTTAGCGGTACTGCAAGTCATCTCCGGGGGCGGCTATTATCTTGGTTTTTCTTCGCCTCGTTATTTTGACGCCCTGAAACCCAACCCTTCGTAACATCATCGACAGTCCTCTCCGCACGATCGCTCCCGACATTGTTACTGCCATAGCACTTCTGATATAAACACTACAGAGCATCTGACTCCAGGTCAGCTTAAGTAATATCACAGCCTGGGTATGGAGTTAAAATGGTTTGCTCACTCACCAAGGTAATTCCAACTTAGAGCGCCTGAGGTGAAGGCCCCAGCAACCCGCTTTGCACTAATCCAACCTCTTCCGCGTCGTTCATGCCTGCCATATATTGAACTGCTCTTTGATAGGTTGATCAATAGCCGGATATTTGGCCGTGAGCGCCTCAAGCTCTCTCCACCGCTCCTGCCTTCTGTATATCGTCGAGAGATGGTCCACGAACGCCACCGGCCGCCGCACATCCCCTGACAGCACCTTGTCTCTCCCAATGATGTCTAAGGCCTTTAGACAATCCGCCTCCGCTTCCTCTAGGTGTCCCGTCGCTATCCTTACGTGTATATGTCCTAAAATGGCAACGATCGAGTCGGGATGGTCCTGCGGGATCACTTGCCGCACCTCCTTGAGCAGTGTCTCTGCCTCACCCCATCGCTGCGCACGCACATACGCCTGCGCTAAATTCGCCTTTGTCATCGACATCCCGGGATGCGCCTCGCCCAGTGTGCGTCGAATGACAGGCGCAGCCTTATCGAGGATCGCGATGGCCTCAAGAGGGCGCTGCCGTGTGGTATACACTCTGGCCAAGTCATTCATGGACCAGAGAGTGTACGCGTGTTCCTCGCCAAGGACTCTTTTTCGGGCCGCCAGCACGTTTGATACGAGTCGCTCGGCGGCCGGAAGGTATTCTCTAGCGACGCAGAAGCTCATTGCGAGCTCATTACGTGTCATGAGGGTGTCAGGATGGTCGAGGCCAAAGAACCGCTTGCGTTTTCGAAGGACTTCAACGAGCAAGGTGCGGCTGGCGTGCTGCTCGCCGAGGTGGAGGTACGTGCGGGCGAGATTGAACATGGCTGTCAAGGTCAAGGGATCGTCAGGGCCCAGACGCTTCATTAACCCCTTGACAGCACGTTCGCCGGCTCGCTTGGACAACTCCAATCTCCCAGCAAACCAAAGTGAGAGTGTTAGGTCTGAGAGGGTAATGCAGTAAGGGATATGTCCGGGTTTCCAAGGTGGCCACGTCATCCAGTCTGCAAATGAGGGGCGTGCGAACCAGTGGGTAATGAGGAGTCCGCGCTGGGCCATAACGCATGGTAAGAGATCAAAGAGATTGAAATTGGACTCGGCGAGACTGCGCTGTGCTTGAATTGTGTGCGGGTTGAATCTACCAGACCTCTTGGTCCTGAAATTGAGAATATCAGATTGGTATAAGCGCGCCCGCTTCCAAAGCCCGTTCTCTGCAAACACCCAGGCAAACCGCTCGATCTCTATCGCTCTTTCCACGGTATCCGGACCGACTTTACCATACAATGTTTTCAGCTCTCGCAAGCAGGCCTCAATATGAGGCAACAACGATCTCCGTAACCTTTGACCTGATGCCTCCATGAGTGGGGAGATGCATTGTGCCAATACAGCGATGGCAGCACTCAGCCAGCGTTTTTGATCTGCCTCGGACAGTCTGTCCTTCGCCCATCGCTGAATCACCGGATGCAACGAGACAACGCCTTTCTTTGGGTCGTGGTCGATGATGGAATGGTTGTAGAGGATACTTAATGCTGTTCGGAGCCGAAATTGGGACCCTTCATCCCAGTCCGGTCGAATTTGGGCCATACCTGGAGAGTTCTGGGACTGCCTCCGAGTATCAATGTCCTTCCAGGATCTCTGGAAAATGGCCTCAGGTATAGAGTCGAAGTGCATGAATGCAGATATATGGATCAAGTCCACAGCGTCTCCACACTCCAGCGTTTTGCGACTCACAATTCTTTGGAACGGGATCTCCCAAGTCGTGATTATGTTGGCTTGGTCAGCGGTGCTAATGCTCTTCGATATAATCATTGCTTTTCTGTGTCCTAAATAGTGCCTCAGGTACATCTCTAATGTATATATGTTGCGACGGATACTGGTGCCTGCATTAGCTATTGCAAGCGCTAAGTAGCCGAGCTCGGATGCAATCTTCTGTGCAGTCCGCCCGCTATCTGACCTTGGAGAAGGCGATTCGTCCCTAGGAAATGCGGTTTTGAGTAGGAGATTGACAGCATCTTCTGGATCCAACCCGCTAAAACGGAGATGGCCAACTGTGGCGTAGATCTCGGCTCCCGGATTACGAGTCGTGATCAGGATATGGCCACTGCCTCCAACAGGAAAGTACTTCGAGACATCCAAGTCAGGATCGTCAGCGTTATCGATCACGAGTAACCATGGCTTCGTACATTGGGAGAGCCAATGCATACCCCCGCTGAAGGTTGCTCCCTTTCCCATTTGCTGGCCGAGCGAGGCATAGCTATTTTCCGCATTTTCCTCACTGCTCGCATCAATCCAGAACAACCCCCAGTACCTTGCTTTGTTGTCTTCTGCGTATCTCAAGCAAAATTGGGTCTTCCCAGCACCGCCGAGTCCGTATATGACACAGATCTTGTGTCGGTTGGCTTCGTCCAAGTGGCTTACTGGACCAAGCTTCTCGCGCACGACGTCTGCGTGAAGACGTCTACCTGTAAAATAGGTACTGGAGCAACGTGGGATGATAAACCATTCATTGCGATTGGACTTGCTCCCATCATCGGAAAGGAGGTATCGCAGTGGTGGCTTCAACAAGTCCTCTGCTTCGAGTTGCCGTTCATGTTCCAGTGCTTCCATGTCCTTCTCCCATCTGTATTGTATCAAAGCAGGCGCACCTGGGATATATCGTACCAGTGCCCCAAGAATAACCCGGTATCCGTGATCGTGGACGTCTGAGAATTTGATCATATCGTCGTGAGTTGCAGATATGCCACATCTTTCAGTATCATCCCATGTGGGCGCCGCCGAGTCCTCTTCCACGATATACGCGCTCACGTCGCCCATCTTGGTCTTTCTTTGCTCCCACAGGTTATAGACAGCAAATCGTTTCATAAGCGGTGCGAATTGATCAGTGATCTCTTGCAGCATTTCTGATCCCCTCAGAAGATTCAACATGAATTGGCTGGGGCCCGGTCTGTCGGGTGGCGCATGCTGATATCGCAAAAGCAAGCTATCCTTTTGTACACCATTGTGGGGGGTCCCAAGGAATATGATAGCGTATGTGGACATGAACACAGAGCGAAGGTGCTCCACAGCCTGAGCGCGCCTCGTAGAGGAGAATGCGAGTGCTCGCTTCACAAGTAAGCCTCCGAAGCCATGGCAAACGAAGATGATAGGCCTCTTGAACGCATCCAAGAGCTGGCGATCCGCACAAAGCTCAGCGACGAGACTGTTCGCGTATGGCAATATTCGATCAGCGGACCCTTCGCCAGGAGACGAGAAGACTTCCGCATTGTAGTGGTAGGCAAGGACTCGGACGTTGTATCGCTGGTGCGGGAACAGGTCCCGGAGCCATAGAATGCCTGAATTCGAGTCCGTCCATGCCTCAAGTCCGCTCTCGAGAATGCCATGGACTGCAACGATGCTACGAGCAGAGGTAAGTCAGAGGAAGAGAGACAAGATGGAGCATGGGTAGCAACTCACTCAGCAACGGGAGCTGCTGCTATACCACGCAACGAAGGCTCGAGTGTGGTGGGTGCAGTGAGCTCTGAGATGGCCATTCTCTAGCTTGATGAGGCTCCGCGGGGAAGAATCATGGTATCCAGGAGGCGGCTATTAGCCACGCTCGTCACAGCGGTGGCAGCAGACGCGCTGGGGTTTGGCTGGGAGTAAAGTACTCCGTACAATGGCTTTACGGAAGAGAACAGACTGAATGGATTAAGCGTGGATGGAAGCAACGTGCCTGATGTAGTCTCGTCACAGCCTTAGGTTCGTCACGATGGAGTCTACGCGCTATCATGCAGCCCACCACCGATTCGTTGCTTCAAACTGGCTAAAATTACAGATGTAATCCTCAAATCCATGACTGCTTTACAACTCTAGGGGCTGACAGCTTTCATTTCAAAGTACTCGTCGCAAAAATATGTCCGCTTGGTTTTTCGATTGGGCTGTGCAACTATGTAGGCGCCACTGCGCCGCATTTAATTATCGTTGTGCATTCGATGAAATCGATGTTAATCTACTTTAGGGGTAGATCTGTACTTAGCGTCCCCGAAGGATAATAGTTCCCGACGGTCTATAGGCCCCGATGCGCGCGAAAGCATATTTTAGCCGTCCAATCGTGGTCCGTGCACCTGTGATAGGAGCTACGAGGTTATGTTTTAAAGTATTCGGAATAGTTACCGTAGCTAAGCCGGCCATTATACTACTAAAATTAGTTTATCTCGTAAATAGATATATTCGATTTCTAGCCTTCCTAAGACCTCTATTAATAACGGAAAATAATAATCGAGTAATTTAAATAAGTAGACTTTAGGAAGTAATATTATAAATAATATTCTCGATTATCTAAATCCTAAATTAATAGCGCTATTATTACTATTTTAAAGAGGGAAACTACACGATATTTTAATATTTTATAATTAATACGATAATTATTCCGAATATTTTTAAATATAACTTTATAGATTAACCCCGAACTTCGTTTTAAAAAATTTCGTAATAAACGTATTAAAAGATATACGTAATTATATAAGCGACTAAATTTAATATAAATTACTTTAATATTAATATCGTTTTAATACGAATCTATTTTATCGTTAAAAATCGAATATTTTAAAATATATATAATAATCGTCTTTATATATAATACTAAAATAATATCCTATATTAAATTTATAAATATTATTCTCTTAATAATATAGAATAAAGTTCGTATTATAAGAATTATATATTAAATATTAGAATCGTTAATATCGCGCTAGTAGAATTAACTATCTTATATATTATTCAGTTTTATTCTAATAGTTTTTATTAGAAATATTATTTAAGTTTATATCTTATAGTTAGAGGTTACCGTATTTATAATATTAATATATATCGTGGCTAGTATATATGTATTGAATTATTCGATTTTTGGCGGTAAAATAAATTCCCGTTGGGGCGGCATTAGCGTTGGGGTAGCCCGTACTAAGTTCAGCTCAGTGGCCCGCACGATTGCTCCGTACACTCGCCCGATCTAACATCCAAAAACACACAATAAAAAAACTGGGACCTGCTCAGAATTCTACACGCGCCGGTGCCGTTATCACGTTCGTCGAGCGCATTAGCGGTCGGGCGCAATCATGGCATCTGCGAGGAATCACAGTTCAATGTCGCCTAATGTTTCCCTAATCCTTCTTCGCTTCATCGTTCGTTGAATCATTGGAGGACGTAGCATCTATGCATCAGCCATCCGCGCTACGATCAGTTTCGCGTGTGATTGCCAGGATGAACAGCGAATGAAGCTTCGGATCAGCCCATCCCTGCAGACCCCTGCGTCGAGTCACGTTGCTCTTGCAAGTTTCTTAAGAGCAGCATTAGCTGCGTGGATGCTCGAGTGTGGTCGCTGGCGGCACATTCGCTCTTGCAATCTATGGGTATGATGATTCAGTCTTATTATCTCGGTTTCGCAGTCGTGGTTTTGGCCATCTTATACTGTCGCAGACAAATCCGGATTCATCAGGACCGTCAAGTAAGTCCTTGATGTGGATTTAAACAATGAAGAGTGAGCTAATGCGCATTACAGGCTCATAAGTCATTCGCGGAGCAGCATGGATGCTTACCAGCGCCTCGAATCCAGAATCAGCGACCATGGGGCGTGGATCGACTGGAGCAGATCTTTCGCGGCGATAGAGAATCGCGCTTGATGGAGCTCTTCCTGTTCCACTTTAGGCAAACTGGAAACACCGTCGAGCAATGCTTTATTGGTACACCAGCGTTCGACACAATTGACCCTGCCAACCTAGAAGCCTTGCTGTCGACTAAGTTCAGAGACTTCGATTTTGGGCGACGTCGAGACATCACATTCCCCATGCTTGGTGACGGCATCTTCACACAGGAAGGTGCGGCATGGAAGCATTCTCGAGAATTGCTACGAGCACCCCTTCAGCACAAACACTACGAGAATTTAGACGTCTTCAAGCAAAGCGTGAATGACTTAATCGATATCCTGTCCAGCCAATCTGGTGTGGTTGATCTGCAGCCTCTCTTCTTCCGCTTAACACTCGATGTCTCAACACAATTTCTCTTCGGCGAGTCAGTGAAGAGTCTTACAGCACCCAAGTCCGCTAGCGAGCAAACCTTCGGCGACGCATTCAATACGGCCCAGGCATTCGTGGCTAAGCGCTTCCGGCTTCCTGACCTCTACTGGATGATAGGAGGGTCCAAGTTCCGGAAGGCTTGTGACGATGTCCACCGTTTCGCGGATCAGATCATCGATCGCAACTTATCATCGCGCAGCTCCGAGAAAAGTGGCGTCTTCCTCGACCTTGTAGCTGAGAGCACAGCAGATCGTGATGCCTTGAGAGGCCAAATCATCAACCTTCTGGCAGCTGGTCGGGATACCACAGCCTGCTTGCTGACATGGACTTTCTTTCTGCTCCTTCGTTATCCAAGGGTTCTGAAGAAGCTGCGAGAAGAGGTCAATGCCAATTGCTCTGATCTAGCTAGTCTTACAAGGACAGATCTTCGACAGATGGGCTATCTTCAGAATGTCCTCAGAGAAACCTTACGACTTTATCCATCTGTCCCTGTGAATGACCGTAAAGCCAACAAAACTACCTTCCTTCCAACAGGCGGAGGACCAGACCGAACAGCTCCCGTGCTTATTCCCAATGGGGCAACTGTGGCTTACTCCGTATACGCCATGCACAGAAGACCCGACTTTTATGGGATGGACGCAGAGCTCTTCCGTCCTGAGAGATGGGACGAAGACATGCCGATGCGCTGTGATAAGACCACCGCAGCGTGGGGCTACCTCCCCTTCAATGGAGGCCCCAGGATCTGCCTTGGATGTGAGTAATAGCTCAATTAGAATCTAGAAACTATACTGACCGAATTCCTCCCAGTGGACTTCGCCCTTACCGAAGCCGCTTACACAGTGGTCCGAATCCTTGCACATTTCCCTGTCATACGGTTACCAGCGGGTCAAAAGGTCGAGCTCACGGGCGTGGAGAAGCAGACCATAACTCTCGTGCTTTCATCTACAGAAGGCTGCATGGTAGACATGGCTTCTCGGAAAGAGCGGCAATAAGAGCATCACAGTGTTCATGCTATATATATAAAGGTTCTGCAAAGCGTAATCCCTTAGGGGCCGCTGGAATCATCGCAGCAGCTCATCTGCTTCCTGCGAGCGTTTTGATTTCAGCATATCAATGGTATGCTTCCAACGCCGTGAGATGACCTCCGGACCTTCCTTTGAGTACCGGATCAAAGCGGCCACAACGAGTCTATACCCAGGAGAAGTCCGGCTTTCAAATTTGCACATGTTCCGATGATCATAGGGAAGACCAGCTCGCTCCGTGTTATCCAATATTGGTGCTGCGGAAGATTCTTCGACCACCTGTCAGGTATCAGCATGGTACGTCTCTAGCCCCAACGGAAGATGGACGGACGTAGTCCTGGGTGAAACCCATGTTCGTCTTCTCCTGCTCCCAAAAGAAGAATATGTGGAAATCCTTCATTAGCGGTGCAAACATGTCGGTGATGTTCTGCAGCACTTCTGAGCCTTCTTGCAAGGCATCCAGGAGTTGCCCTTCGGTATCTACGACTTTAGAGGGTACCAAGGCTCCGATCATCCGACGACTGGTTGAAGCGAGCTTGGCTTTGTTACTACCATCGTGAGGCGTGCCCAAGAACAAAACTGCGAACGTAGAGACGTAGATCGAATGCACATGCTGGATAGACTTGCCGGTCCGGCTTGCTGAATACGCAAGTGCCTTTGAACAGTCAACTTTTGGCACCAAAACGACCTTCATCTTACTCGTTTTACGATGATGCCACCGAGTGAGTGGCAGATGAATATTATTGGCCGTTGTGTCGCATCTTCCAGCTGTTTGATATTTCAGTGGCCATATCTAATTCCATTGTGCCCACCAGGCTTACCTCGCGGTCTGCCACCAATTCGGCAACCAGCGTATGTGCATGCTGTAGAATACGGTCTGATGAGGCTTTGCCGAACATCGACGCTACCACCGCATTGTAGCCATAAGTCAGGATCCGAGAATTCTTTAGATTTGACGGTAGAAAGTTGGGATCCTTCAGCCACATTTTCTCTGATCCTTCTGTTGTCCACGTCTTGAATGGGTCGCCGTTGAGTCCGTGTACAGCAACAATGCTATACGCATCAGTAGACTTCGCATACGCGGAGGAAACCCTTGACGTGCTCTACAATAGGATCTCCGCCTCTATACAGCTCAGTGACACCGGTATTTGCCATCATGTGTATTTGGATTGCTTAGCAGATCTGGAAGGCCGCTTGTAGGGAAATTTAATGATTTTGGAAAAAGTTTGTAAAATTGACTGAGTGACCTTTTTGCCGGGTTACAGCTCGGCGTAGGTATAATTCGACTCCGACGGGGCGAGGCTGCCGCTAGCCTCGACCTGGTCATTTCTGCTTTCACTGCCTTCTTTCTTCTTTACCTACTCGCACGATAAAGTTCGCATCAAAACAACCCAAAGAACCGGTAAGGTGGTCCACTGGGCACCACAGCATTTCTTGGTTTCAAATTAACGGACAATCAATCGATCTTAATATCAAGATCACGATAATAAGCAACTGTGCTGTAACCAGGACTTCATCAAATCAGATCCCAACGTCCGACAAGGAACAGACTCAAGTCGTCAAGGCTCCTTCTAGTGAAGCTAGATTTTCCTCGAGATAACGCTGAGTATGGTGCGCTCCAATGATTTCTGGGGCGCCTGATTGGACGGTAGGCTGTTTTGACCCCATTCAAGAGAAACGCCTCAGTCCATGCCTTTGGGGAAGGCGAGATCATGACTATCGTTCTGACAGGCTTCCTCTAACGGTGAACTGCACTTTCTGGGAAACTGCTGTTGTACACAGTCATTTGGCAGTACAAGCGAACACTATATACACCGTACGGAGTATGCTGTACAAAGATCCACGCCAAAGGACTTGCATTGCGCTGAGGATTGGAGCGTGCCGATTTGCACCTCGGCCGGGGTTAGAAGGCTAGGCGGGTCCAAGAAGATGGACTTTTTTATTCGTCTTCCAGCCGACGGACGATTCAACTGGGAGATATGGAGACGGTGCTACTACGTATATAAGCCAACCGCGGTTGAAAGGGATTGCGCGAGGCGTAATCGCCAATGACTTTGTCCACTTCCAAAAGATTCAAGGTTCAACGGACACGGATGACGAATGGGTTACGCCTCCGATCTGATCCGTTCAAGTTCCCGGAGCTAGACTCAACAGGGGCACGGGCCGTTGGGGTCATGTCAAAAGTAGAATTCGATGAGAGGCCGCCTAAGCGAGCCGCTAAGCACGCCCCTAAGTCGCCCCTGAGTGTGATTTTGAGCGCTAGAACTGGGATCTCCCAGGGTTGCTCCGTGGTAGCTCTAGGGCCCTCGTTGATTTTACTTTTGACAAGACGTGGCTGGGAAAAGACATGGTGCGCCGAACTACTCTTCTCACAACGAAACAGCTTACATATGGCGATATTAAATAACTCTCATGCGCGGCCACAAAGATATGAAGAGCAAGATGCGGTCGCCGTTACAGTTCAATGGGACGACAGCTCCACCTTTCAACAAAGCCCCATAGTTGCCGATGCAATTCCTTCCTGGCAGGAACAAGGCCAAGTACGAGTGACCACCCTCTTTTCGATGTTAGATCTGACTGACGCCTACTGCAGGCCTCCACCGATGCCGTTCTGAAAATTCTGTAGGTCCCAACAATGCGTTTTCAAGGATGATTTCTCACCTACAATTTAGATTACATGAGCACAGTATCAATGAGAAGCCTTTGACTTTTGGAACCGATCAGCCCTCAATCCCATTCTCGGAGAAGGTCTTGCAGTCGGCTTTTGATGCCGTGGACGAGTATATCCTCCAATGGCGGGACCCCGCAGGAGGGTGTCGCCTGCAGGCAGATAGATACGGCGAGTCTCAGGTTGCGCATAGTCGTCTTCATCGATACTGACCGTTTGTGGGAACAGGATTCATCGTGCAGACTCCAATTGATCATGCGGACTTTTGCTCCTTTGCGGTCAATTTGACAAATGCACAGATCAGAGGAGTCTGGATCACGTCTTCAGAGGTTTACAAACCGCACAACCTCCTAGCCTCAACACCGATACGCCTGGAGTGGAACAAGAATGACACTGGCCTACACATGGCTATAGTACCAATCGCCTTCCTGCACGCCTACTCTCAGGAAACGAGTTCCAAGCTTGACGAGGTTCTGAATCGAATCCAATCCGTTGAAACCGCGGTCAGAATGGGCTACGAGACTTTGGCGTCCGAACAGGATGTCGATTTTACCACGTTGTTCGGTGGATTGCACTGGTGCAGCACAAAAGTGACACAGATCGAGCAACGGTGGCGACTTCGAAACTCCTTAACAGACATCATCATGGAGTTTGTCACCCTGAATGACATTGCGGCCTGGGGCTCCGCCACACATAAGAAGCAATTCGAGGAATTCACGCAGGACTTGAGTAAGCGCATAGCAGCTCGGGAGGCCGAACTAAGCGCGCTGCCAAGGAGGATCAAGAGACAATCGTCGGCGGTGAGGAGTCCCAAGCTCTGGACTCGGTATCTCGCTAACATGGACAGATTGCGAATCTCCTGCTGCATCGTGATGCTCAATTGACGAGGCTGATTGCTCGCCAAAACGTCGATATTGCTGAAAGCAGCCGCAGGACCGCGGAAGCGACACGAAGGGATAGCCAAAGCATGAAGACTATTGCTGTCCTCACGATGGTGTTTCTACCGGGAACTTTTGTCGCCGTGGGTTTCTCTTTGCTCGAATCAAATCACTGGTATCGTGATTCCTAACTTCGGCTCCTGCAAATCTAGTCTTTCTTCAGCACCGCGCTGTTCAATTGGTCTCCAAATCAAGGCGAAGCGGTTGCTAGCGCTTACGTGTGGATATACTTTGTCATCACCATCCCTATGACTGCCATCACTATTGGATTGTGGTACTTCTGGACTGGCCGGCAACGGCAGCAAAGAATCAATAACGGGGGACAATCCAAGTGGACCAAGGAACCGTAAAACCAGATGTGGGACTTTAGGTGTTGGAAAAGAAGATGGCAAGAAATCCTGAGGGTAACAGGTTTCTGGCATAGAGGATATGTGCCTGGACTAAGCGCCAACCGGAGTTACTACAAGTAGTGTTGACGGACAGTATGACGTTCTTACGTCATTCCCTACATCCTGCATTACTTTAGATTCACTAATTCAGCCCTGCCTCAAACGGCGTCCGCCGTAGGCGGAAGTAAGTGAAACACACGCGATTGAGAGATTTATCACAGTATAAAGAGGCTTACGGGATGCACTACTTCACAGCAAACGATACAATTGAGGATCTCAATGTCAAGGCCAAATAAGGCCAGCTTCATATCCCCTAGATAGTGATATTATGTTGAATTTAGACCGAGCTAGAATTTAGACCTTCCTGTCTACTTATGACACCAGGATATACCAACCCAAGAAGAAGAAAATCCGGGCGTAGAAACGGGATGATACACAAATTGGCAAACGCATTCGAGCAGGGATTAGTATCCTGGTTGCAATGGTAGTCAAGTGGCTGGAGTGGATCTGTGCCCGATCGACGGGATATCCGTCTCCCTGAGCTCTTCATGTCACAGAGCTATCAAGCCCGCGCCAACGATATCATCGTCTGCAGGCTACAACAAGGTCAGCCAGTGGTTACGTCGAACATATGTCTTTTGCGAGGCAAATAATTAGCTACATCTATATGGATCCTCTCCCAGTCGAAACGATCACTATAGGGGAGAGTTCGCTTTCGTCTGCGATCACAACCCCTCCCTTCCCGAAGTATCCTCTCCGCAAATACCCCAACTTCTTCCCTACCACAAGCTCCCAATCCAAACTTTTAATAGCCACACACTTCCACTAGCACCATCTTTGGAGTCATCGTCGGCATTTCTGGGTCTTGTTGCGTGGCCGCAGGGATATGGTACATTATGCGGAAGCTAATGGTCAGGATGAACCGGGCTGGGCGGACAGAGACGGCGGGAGTAGCAGCAAGTGAGGATACATCGTACCACTTCGCGCGTCGTGAAGAGTTGGATATATATCCGCATAAAGGAGTGGAGCTTGACGGGAGGGTTGTGGTCAATGAGCCGAAGGGAGATGGGGTGGGGATGGTACAGGTGATGAAATAGGTGGGTGGAGGGGGAAATGATCGTTGGAGCATCGAATATTGACAGGAATAGAAGAGCAATTGGTCGTCGGTCGACCGATCCTTCTAGTTGGTTTTCCTCGGAATCTGGAAGGCATTTGGGTATTTGAACCTACAGAGAACTATCAAATGATTGGCAGTCCTCTTCCGAATTTAACTGCTTGATTTGGATGAGTTTCTAGATCTGTTCAGCAGAGGCACTAATGCGAGGCTGTGAATAAAGACACTGCTATCTAATCTTTCCAGATGAGTCCGATTACTTTGGCTTTTTGTCACACGTATGGGATGTGAATAGTCGATGAAGCAACTTATTGCAAATGGAAGACGACTCTGAATTATGATTGACCATCAGTGAAGGCAACCAACAGGTGCGCAAAGATCTAAGCGTCATTGCATTATTGACCTGACGCAGTGATATTGCCCAACAGGAGGAGGCTGTACGGCCAGGTTTTCAGAAGCTCGGGATGGCAGTGTTAAAGTTAATAATTATGGAAAACCGGGTTCACAGTGACATTTATCTCACTTGAAGTCTCTCAATAATAAGTTCACTTCACCAAATTTTGTTGCAGTGAAAATGATACTCACTCATAGCTCGGCTATAACTATCAAAGCTTTCCGTTAGTACTGGACAAGGTTCCTTAATAAATATATATTGAATCTCACTCTGCTAACGCTGAAACAAAGCCTTTGTACGTCAGTGTTCATGAGGCTTTGTCCTACACAAGGCACATTATCAATATCGCTGTCTATCAATTGCCAGCCCCAGATCTGATCGACTGCCCCCGCTTTCACTCTGAAATCTCCTTCAATGATTATATATTAGTGGTGGTACTCCCAACGAAGACGACTTGAACTGCAGCAAATCTGAACATTGCTGTTAGTGACTTTTCAATCTTGGAGCATGGTAAACATAGGCGGCCGTGGCAGCAAAGTTCTCGGCCCTGCGGGCATTTGTGACGATGGTAAGGACCAAGGAGAACATCATCGTGAAGATTGCGACGACTACCAGGCGAATAATTCGTACGCTCAACCTAGTTCAAGGCTGGTTATGGGTAGCGCAGACGATATTGTCGTTCCAATAATGCCTGCTAATCGGAAGATCCTACTTTCGTTGTAGCGATAGAAATCAGGCTTCTCATTGCGGCTCTCCGTTGCAGGAGATTTATAGATCTTCCCGATTGCTCCATGAAAGATAGCCACGCATGGGCCTAGCAACAGACGTGAGAGATAATCTTGTTCTGAGCCTACGCCGAGACTTGATATTGCGATCAGATCGTAATCCTTGTCCCAGCTCCGTTCTTCGAGGCCTTTGAGAAATGCATTGCCACATGCAGGACTATTGAGCCAACGACGGAACATTCTCAAATTCCAAGGAGCAGGCTTTTCGAACTTCTTAATGATCGCTTCCTGTAGAAGACATTCGTCTGGGTATCTTAGCATTACAGCCGACCTCTTGGGCTCGATGGTGAACGAATTATATCTCTTCAAGGTCTGGCTTATCTGTGAGAAATTTTTCCACTGTAAACCTTTTCCGGGTTTTGCATGGCTCAGGTGAAACCAACTATCAGCAAAATCTCGTTTCTCCGATTCTTAAGATTGACGGTCATTTATTTCTATATCTCTAAGGTCTTGCTCGAGAATCGCTAGTTCCGCTTGTTAGTATAGAAACTTTCTGAGTATTGAGAGCACCAAATCTCCGACAGATGGCAAATTCAGGATCCGTGGACATGAGTGAAGCTAGCTTGGCTTAACTTCCATCCTTGCACGTTCAATTTTTCCCACGATGACTCCAACAGATGAGTCGACCAAGAAACAAGCAGTGATGAATATGTATGACTCTACACCATTTTCACCCCACGGCTGCAACATTTCTCGTCGCTCTACCATCCTACACCTATTATCTATCATTGAAAGCTCATACCCATTTACCTCCAGAGCTAGCCCGAAGAAATCAGCATTCTACATACGCTAGATAAATATATATAAGATTACTCCAACTATCGCCCATAGAACAATCAAAGGCGTCCGACATACATGACTATACTGCCGCCATCGGTTATCTACAGCACTCGGCTGCCCAACATCCAATCAAACGGTGCCCAGCTTATGTGCCTGAGGGAGAAGGTGGGTCTTATCATTCAAGCTAGAAATTTTCAATGCAAGTACTGACTCGCGGGCCACAGGCGACCCGAACTCTACCGAGAGCAAAGAGGAGAACCGTGAGAGGCTAGAAAAAGAGCGGAAAGAAGAGCTGGAGAGAGATAGAAAGGCAGAGGAAGAAAGCTCGAAGGAAAAGCAGCCACCGAATAAATGATCTGCAGTATACCAATACAAGACCTAGGCTTTCGCCCAACCAAAATTCCGAAGTTTCACAATGGGGGACGTCGAGGTTGCTGAGTCCGGTGGCTTGGTTTCGGGATAGGGAAATCTGGCAAGAAGGCCCCGAACAAGAAAATGTCGTTCTGAAAGGCTCCATTTGGTGTGTCCTGGGTGCCCAAGGGGAATGGCGATTCTAGGGGCTTAGGAACTACTTTACAAGACTGTAGCACATGGCGTTCTCCCAACGGGTAGCAAATATCCTAGCCATAGATGAAGCCAATGTTCATATTTCAAGGATCTGCGACAGAATATATGAAAGTTTTTGTTATGAGGAAAGAGACACCAGGTCCGAGTGCGTGAAGACTTGATAGCTCATTGTTTCACTTCTTCATGGCCACGACGTAGGACTTGGTAGGCTCTTGACCGCTCTACTTAACGTACCGTAACTATACTCTGCCTGTGGCCTCTATTTATAGCTGCAGGATTTCGTTAGCCATCCTGACCGGTCCACTCCAGAGGCTTAAAGAATGCGTACTAACGGCGACGAGGCCTTGGCGTATTTGTCACGGGGTGCACCGTTCCTAGAGCAGTGCAATTTTCATGCCATCCAGGACGTCGAAATTTCGAAGCGTAGAAAATCTCAATTCGACCATGCTCATCTCGGCAAGACTATCACGCAATTCATTAGCCCCGAAACCAGGCATCGACATGTATATATAGACATGGTCGCGCAAGTCTAGCCATACACAAGGACATCGACTACGCATGAAATGGCGCAGAAAATGAAGTGCGTTTGGCTACATGCCATTGCGAGCCTCTGCTGAAGTTACATTGCCACTGCAGCTGGAGTGGCGTACGGGCTCTATGTAGACCTTAGTGGTAACAGCATCATGATGGTTACTTATACTTGGTGCCTCGACAATTGTGCAAGTTGGACTGCCTTTCCCGCCAAAAGCGTCGCCCTCATCGTCCAACCGTCCTCTTCGCCCTCGTCGTGCCTCGAAAGAGGCATTCGGACCTCTCTCCTACCTCCTACGACTTGAGTGGCAGCTTTTTCTGCCTTCTCGTGAAGCTTTCGGCTTCTTTGTCGCTGTGGGAGTCGTCGCTACTGCCGACATGATCATCTGGATCAGTGTGATCCTTACACTCGCTGGGCGTATGATTCTCAGCGGCATTCAGGCGATGCATCTCGATTTCGTGTCGGTCAAGGCGCTCCAGAGCACGGGAATACATAAATTTACACAAGTAGAGCGGATCAGCATGTTGGTTGCGATACTTTGTGGGAACTTTGACGATCATGGCAACGGTGCAGCCACGACTTTGCAGACGACGCTGTCCACTTATGCGGCTGCAGCGCCAGGCATTCCCCCTCTAGAGACACGCAAAGCTCAATTGGGCGCGATCATGAATGGCCAAGCAAGTTTTGGTTCTGCTGTCGGCATTGCAACTCTCTTCTTCCTCGTGGGATTCCTATACAATGCCCTCGGCATTACAGATGACACAGTCCATGGCATCAACTGGACTCCATACGCCATCCGACTGATAAGCATGGCATTCGTGGCCGTCGTGTCCGCTACGCTACTTGTTGGCAACAACGCCAGCGTAGCAACGGTGCTGGTCGGCACCGACTATCATCTTCAAAATCACTATATCCTCGCAGACTATTACGAAGGAGAGCTATACCCAGTATCTATGTACGAACGCGTATAACGCAAAATGTCGTGGCTACAGCAAAGTTTAGCGGCACCACATCAGCCGTCGTTCGAACAATTGATCCATTTAACATATTGGGCGTGGGCATTGATAGGCCTACCCATAATGTTTCTCCCGCTATTCTCCAGCAGTATGGCCTACTCCATGGCTACTCGACTTTCCTTTCCGAGACAGGGCTGCCGATCATTCACATACTTATTATACACGTGCTGTCAGGTGCTTTTGATGCTCATATCTATCTAGAGGAATAGGACGGGTAGTCTCTGGTTTCATTTCTGAGCAAAAGTCGCGGATGGATGATGTTGTATGGAATTACCGTCACGCTTGCCATCCTCGCGAACTTCATCATAATTTTACTCGGAAGCATTTTACAGATCTTCGGCATATACAACAACTGCTTCTGCCAAACATCGGTCCGCAAGTGGACACTACCCGCAAGTAAGCGCTGGACTGAGCTCGGCGGATTTTATATGACAGATGATTACGAAGCGAGCAATCGGAGCTTTGCGGTCAGCATGACCTGGGCTGCTGCTGTTCTGACTAGAGTGGTTTTCATCTAGGCTTTTGGTATCAGAAGATGATGCGGCGTGGTGTGGCCGTTGAGTTGGATCGACTGTGAGGCTTGCAAGAGCTAGGAGCTCAGATTCATGGTAAGATGTAAACTATGAACGGGAATTGGGTAGCATGTTGACATTGGTGTCCCATTTGGATAGCAGGGTTTGTTCTCTTCTCAACGAACTTGATCTCATACTTTACAATCAACAAAACTCAATGCGCGCGATTGATATATGCTTGACTTCAAGATTTTCTGCAATCACTTGTACTCGTTGGGCCTACGGCTGTATCAAGATCTTCAAATCGACATAGACCATGGGAAATTGGGATACTATTCCCCATATAGAGCGGCATTCGTACGAGATCCTGTACGAGATTTCACTCGAACAGATCAAATACAGGCACAGTCCGGCAAGATACTTCGCAAAACAACAAGATCGCGAGACAAAGCAAAAGCGCATGTATTTGCTATTGGTAATGTCCTAAGGATTATGTCAATACGACATTCCTCACAGGGGATTTCTATTGGCTCTAGGACCGGCTTTGCCTACTAAGCAATTAATCCCCAACCGGGCTCTACATTAGCACTATCACCGGTTCTGCCTACTAAGCATTTCGAAAACGAAACAACACGAAAGAAAGGTCAGCAGCGCGAACCGTTTGTTCTTTGCCCAAGTGATCTTCTGCCAAAGTCATCCACAACGCGTCGTCGCCGCTACAGTACACTCTTCGTCCTCAAATCAAGACAATGGCAACTTTCTACTGCATGATCTGTGGCGGTCCATTTGGAGGGGGTGAGGAGATGGGCAGAGATTTCGAACGCGAACTGGCTGAACTTCCAGGGTGGCTCTTTCAGAAGATCTCACTCATGCGCCATTCATGTTGTGGTGACAACCCTAGGTGCATCCATCATGAAAGAGCAAACGAAGATAGGTATATTCACTTCTCACTGTCCAGCAGCTGCAGTCTCTACCTCTCCAAGACACCGACGTAATGCTAAACGCCCTGTCAGTCCTGCAGCTGATCCGGAGAACCATCTCGACAGCGGTTCCGTGGAGTGGGACCTTGTTGGCTTCAGCATGGACGACGAAGCGGGCGACCATCTCTTCGTCGTGATCCACCACTCATGCTTTGCCACGTTCACTAAATTTGCCGCGGTCATGGAATGGCCTTGGAACGGACTGTACTCAAATGGCCATAAATCACCTGAATCGCAACTTTACATGGCTCTGGAGACGCGACACGCGCTCGACGATCACTCAGGTACACAACTGACCCGTTTGCACTGGCCGAACGGCTACTACGGAGCCTCGGAGTTTCAAGGATCTTTATGGGAGCATGTTCCAGAGTCTAGAGTGGGTAGCTTTAGCAGATCCTATCCAATCTTCTGTGCTCGATCGCTGACTGGAGTCACAGGTGTACGAGGCCGATCCATACGATGGCATTTGGGATGTCACCTCCTTCCTCCTCAATCATCTCCAACCAATGCCCAGTGACCATGAGGCTCAGAATTTGACACACCGCGACCTCAATAAGAGCTTCCCTCGCCTTCCCAACGAGCTATGCGAAATGGTCGTCCGAGGACTATACCCGATCGAGAACTTCTCACTTGAATGCTCGAGAACGTTTGGACCGGATTTCTGGCTCGGATTCCTGGTGTCTTCCCAAGTCGTACCTTGGCTATGGGATCTCGACCGTGAGGAGTGTGCAAGAAAGCAGAGGACGAAGGACAAGGATGGTGATACTATTGCTTGGGACTGGGAGCTCTTGGTCCGCCAACTGTCGCAGACAGATGTCTTTGAGCCCACTGGTGGGTTATCAGACGCGCCGCTGGGGCTTCGTAATAGGAGACGGATCTGGAGGATACTGAGTGACATAGAATTCTCGAGCTCAGAGGTCATTGAGAAAGAGGGCGCAGGGAACGATGACGTGGAGACTGCTATGGAAGCCTAGTTCTTGGGCATGAGGAGAGTAGAGGACCGAAAACGGCGTGCTGGGTCTAAAATCTTCGCTCGGCTCTCAATCGTTGCCACTATTTTGATGAAGCGCTGCTGCATACACAATCGCTACAGGCATTTCCGCTTCTTCGATGCTGTCATCTCATCCTCGTACAAGAACTGCATTTTTGGACGCTGATTCTTGAAGTAACATCGGTTCGCAGCCCCAGAATAGTGCCATACCATGTACAGTCCAGCCCACTAATTGGGCTCCGTCCACGCTATGAAAGATGAAACGATCCCTCCGTGTGCTATTAAATGAAATAAAATGATCCCTCCGCGTACTCAAGATGGATGAAATGTCTCCTAGTGCGCCAAAACAAAATGAAATATCCCTTAGTGCGCTCTTAAGTGGAATGAACCGTCGTCCTTTCGGCGCTGATTGGGTCACTGGATTGCCTAGTGACCTCGAGAGCGTACCAGTGCCCCTGATTCTGGGGTTGTCGAGCCCTGTGAGGGGCGTAGTGTTGGTTTGTGTGTGCGGTGTCCTCTAGGTGAGGTTCGCGTACGATCGTTGGGCGGTGGCCTTCTCCAGGGGCCAAGTCCTCCCAGTACAGTCGGCTGCTTTAATCGATGATGTGCATGTCGATTTGTTGAACACCCAACCTTGGGCTGTATCTCCTTTAGGCCCACGTCTGCGAGTGCTGAAAGGAATGGTCAGGGGAAATCACCTGTTTTCATAAGTAGTGATTTCAACTTAGCCGTTGAGATTTAGCTTGTTTGTTATGATACAGTATGGGATAGGCCTTTAGAGCTCACACCGTGAGATGACCAGTTTGCTAAGTCCGTTGGCTTCGATTTCAGGACAAGGGAGTGAATGAGTCTTCCAACAAGAACGGATCGTTTTAAAGTCGGTGCCAAGGAAGAATAACGATGCGCAAATTCTGTAGCACCCTAATCTTGAACTTAAGCCTAGAAAATCCCGATCTTTCATTGTAACAATACACACGGCGTGCTAACACTTATACAGCTTCCAACAAGGAAAGCTTACGAGTCCACGCCCGTCATCTCAGTCCTCTCCAACATGGCTCTCAGCGATGGAGATGGGAACCAACAGTGCGTACGAGTACCATGAGGCGAAGATAAATAATCAACCGTGCAAAGTGTGCTTCGATCGAGTCCTAGCATTAAGTCTTTCTGGTCTCATTGTTGCTCTGATCAATCTTTTTCCTCGAAAACCCTGTCCATTACTTGGCTATAATCGCTACCTGTGACTGGCACTCTCTCCACAATGATAATCACTATCAGCAGAAATGCGACGGCCACGTACACAGCCCACCGCACCTTATTGGATTGGTCCCGTCATGCTGTTGGACTGGCTAGGTTCTATAGCCACCGGCCGATCTGGTTCTGCCATGGTACTCTGCTGGCTACTAGCCAGAGCCCTCTGTCTATCTCATCCTTGGTTAGTAAAGCGGATACTACTTAGAGTAAAAAGGTTACCCTTTTTTCCAGGAGAATCATGGATCTCCAAAACTAAAGGCTCTTCTCTTTGCGCAACACTGCCTTCTGCTCGCGTCTCGGTCAATCTTCGAGTATTGGTTTTCCAGTACTCAATACGCTCCACTCTTCTTTCTCTCTATATCTCTAGCAATTGTTCTACTCTAGGAATCGAAAAGCGGACCAGAATTTCGATATCGAATATTGAGCATGACCAAGGTAGGTACGACAAGGAAGACTTGACATTACGTTTTGCTAGTCTATCCTAGACGATAATCACCGTGTCGCGCTCGTACTACCGTATTTGCAGCTCATTATCAACTTCTTTCCGGTACAAACCTGCTTCGCCGCGCGCGACACCGCCTCCAAAACACTTTCTGCTGGCAATTTCTAAATTCAGTGGTCTTAACGAAACTGTTCTTGAGTCAGTTATACGTCTAAGTAAGGGTAGGATACCCTAAAAATATATATACTACTGCTCCATCTAATCATCTTCACCCCGTCCCTCCAACGTCGTTCTTCTAGGCCAACTTCGCCACTGCACCGCCATCATGACAAGCCACCCAAACCCACAGCTAGAAGGTCAAGACTTACATCCCACACTCTTCCCACCAAAATCCCACCTCGAATAAAACCCCCTCAAAAACGGATGCCCAAGCAATATCCCCTTCTAGTCCCTCGGCAACGCAAACCCATACGCCGCCATAAACGTAGTAACGCAAATAGTGCCCAACGAATCCTCCATCTCAAGCGTGTACTCGAACGCTGAGATGCTAAAGTCGTGTCCATCGAGCGTAAATGTCAGTAGGGGAAATTCTTGGCGCCGTTCACAGGGGATGTGTTTGAACCAGTAGGGGCCTCGCATGGCGCCGATTGCGGCTGTGAGGTTTCGTGCCAGGTTGGAGGGAAGGATTAGGAAGGGTGAGCTGGTGTCGAGGACGGCGTAGGCGTTGGCTCGCAGAGCCTGTTGGAGGGGGTGGGGCGAGTTGAAGTGGATGTGGGAGGCGGAGACGGTCCAAGTGTAGATTAATGAAGTCTGAGCTGTGGAGATTGGGATTCGTGGCGCCGAAGAGGATCTCTCCTTCATCTTCTTCATACAACCGAAGTTTGAGGGAGAAGATGGGCTCGTCGAGGAGCTTTTGAGAGAGGAGGGAAGAGAGCATATTCGGCATTTCGAGACTAGGGTTCCATGGTGGTGCAAGGCCAAGGACCCCATCGTAGCCGAACCTTACATAGCCGACGCTATAGCATGATGCTGATGTCCATTCCTCGAATTGATGATTTGTGACATTGAATTCACCAAGTTGGACTATGTCCTTCGACCAGATACCACCGTATTTGACAGCAGCCCAATCGGAGTGCGCATAGCCCCCGACCGCTTCATAGGTTGAAGACAGAGAGGAGTTGTATGGATGAGTCTCTTGACGATGATCGCAATATTTCCCGTCACTGCACTCTGCGGACGGGACCCAAAGGTTGTTGCTGACTGTGTCTATTGCAACAGTGAAAGGTTGGGGAGGAGTCCTGATGGTAATGTTTGTTGTGTGGAAGAAGTTCATGAAAGTCTGGATGGTAGTGGTATGAGCAAAACATCAACTTTCAAGCGCGAAGCACTAGACCGCCGGGATCTTACCTTTACGGTTCCCTGAATCGAGTTTTTGTCATCAGAAACAGCGTCCAGTGATACTTGGCTATGTTGACTTCCTTTTTCGATCTCCTGTGCAGGGCGATTAGCTTTATCCACCAGCCGTCGTGGCA
>JAABUW010002459.1_pt1 | contig 28225 bp, 34 predicted proteins | sample 5560081 | NCBI WGS metagenome assembly JAABUW01 (sample SAMN10711882, study PRJNA513363) | rock metagenome | isolation source: Antarctica rocks | place: Antarctica: Victoria Land, Knobhead sud | reverse complement strand
CGCCGCCCCAGACGCTCCACGGCCAAGGGGCCCTCGGGCAAGATCCCCGACATGATCTTGATCAGCGAGCGGCCCGCCGAGGTCGCCGACCGTGCCGTGCCCGGACATTGGGAAGGAGATCTCGTGCTCGGGTCGAACTGCCGCTCCGCCATCGCCACCTTGGTCGAGCGCCAGACCCGATTCGCGATGCTGATCCACCTGCCCGCCGGCCACGGCGCCCTCGCCGTCCGCGACGGCCTCCTGGCCGCGATCAAGACCCTGCCGGTGCACCTGCGCAAGACGCTGACCTGGGATCAGGGCACCGAGCTGGCCCAGCACCGCCAGATCACCATGGCCACCAAGATGGCGATCTACTTCTGCGACCCGCACAGCCCATGGCAGCGGGGGTCCAACGAGAATACGAATGGGTTGCTGCGCCAATACTTTCCCAAGGGAACCGACCTGTCCGCGCACTCACCGCAGCGACTCCTCGAGGTGGCCACCGAGCTCAACGACCGGCCCCGCAAAACCCTGGGCGGCATCACCCCCGCACAAGCGATGCAACGCCTACTGTTGGACCCCGAATCACCCGTCGTTGCGACGACCGCCTGAATTCGCCGATCGTCACCCGGGACGGTGCAGCCGACTTCGAACGATCTCGCGTTTGCTGTCAATGTCCGAGGTCGTCTGCACGGTTGGCCTGGGCGTTTACAGGTGAGTGCAGAGGAGTGCGGACATCTGGTGTGTTCATGGTCGTGTGCACGAATCTGCGTCGCGTTCCGTGCTCCTGTGCACGATCCCTCCCGCCTTACTGCGAGCTGGGCCGCACCGATCTGGTGTGAGACCGAGTCGCGACCAGCCGGTTCGCTGTCAGGCGACCGTTCTCACAAATGGTCAATTGTGCGAGTTCTGCGAAGACTCGATTGCGGTGCCTGTTCACCCAGGTCGCGATTCGCACAACACCTCGCATAATTCCGCGGTTGTGACAGTGGGTTCTGCGAGGATGCGGGGATGGAGTTGACCCCGCAGCAGGCCGCCGACGCGGTCGAGCGCCACCCGTGCCCTGAATGCCAGACGCCGCCCGGCAGCCCGTGTCGGACCCGCGGCGGCAAGACCGCCGCGAAGTACCACACTGCCCGCTTCATCCTCGTGCCCGCACTGCGCGAGAACCTGGCTGTGACCGTCCTGCCCGACCGCGGCCCCGGCACAGTGTGGGAGCCCCGCCCCGTGGTCGACGCGGTCGAAGCGCCACTGGGAGGCGCCCCGATCCGGATCGGCTACGCGAGATGCAGCACCGCCCAGCAGGAGTTACAGATCCAGATCGACGCGTTGACCCACGCGCACTGCACCCGGATCTTCTCGGAGAAGATCAGCAGCCGGATCAAAGTCCGGCCCGAGTTCGAGAATGCTCTCGCCCTGTCCAGCGACATCAAGCAGGCCGCCCCCGACCAGCCGGTCATCCTCACCGCCCACGAGATGAAACGCCTGGCCCGCAACGCGGGTGAACTCATGGCCCTCGCCGCCGCCCTGGAGACCAGCGGCATCCAGCTCGAGCTGCTCACCGGCCCGCTCACCGGTATCTACGACCCCGCCGGTATGGGCGCCATCCTCTTCGCGGTGCTGGCCGTTGCCGCGCAACTGGACCGTAACTACATCCGGGAGAAAACCCTGGAAGGCCAACAGGCTGCCGCGGCCAAGGGCAACCACGGCGGACGCCCCAAGGTCATCGACGACGACATGCTGCTCTTCGCCCGCGCGTTGAAAGACCAGGGCACCCCGATCCCGCAGATCGCCACGAAGCTGACCATCGCCACCGGCAAGAACACCGGCCGTCACCCCTCGGTTGCCTCGCTCTACCGCGCCCTGGCAACCCAGGGATAACCCGGAACGGCACAGACCACCCGGCGAGCCGTGGTGCCCATCAGCAGCCCGTACGGGTCTTCGGTGCCCCCGACGGTCACCCGGTCACCGAGTGGGGCGCAGTTGAGGTGGCAATGATCATTCCTGGCAGGCACAGTGGGGGTATGCAGCAGCCGACCGCGGTTCAGCGGCTCGTCGATGCCATGCTGGATCGGGCTGAGGGGGATTGCCCCGGGGTGGAATTCATGATCTGGCTTCCGTCACTGGAAAGCTTGTTGTTGCCCCGCGACAGTGACCGGGGCGGGAACCACGGCGCCGCAGCACCCCGTGGGATGCAGCGCCGCTACCGCGGTCGCCGCATCCAAGCCTTCGACCACAGCGGCGCCCTCACCGTCTGGGTGTCTCCCGCCGGCGGGGTTCCTGCTCCACCGCACGCCCCCACCTATGTGGGTGACCTGCTGGCGGAGCACTTCACCGCCCGCTGAAACGGCGTGCGGTGGTGCGGGTCAGCGGTCGAGTTCGGGGCGGGGGTAGTCCTCTTCGGGCAGCGGGACGGTGATTGTTTGCTCCAGCTGATCGGCACCGTCGGTGCCGGTGTCGACGTCGGTGTCCTCGATGGGGGTGTGCCGCTCGATCAGGTCGGCCTCGGGAACCTCATCGCCGGGCCGGGTGGGCTCGATCATGGTCGGCCTCCTTGGTTGCGCGGAGCTGGGCGTTGTCGGTTTCCAGTTGGGTGTTGGTGGTTTGCAGGTGCAGGATCTGGGCGATGCCGGCGAGGTTGACCCCGGCATCGATGAGGTCGGTGATGCGCTCGTTGGCGTCCACTTTGCTGGGCACTCCCACGTTGGGTCACGAGTCGAGAGGCATACGCGTGCTCGAATCGCTGTACACCGCGCACCTGACGATCAGCGGTCACCAGATTACTTGGCGGGAGATCGTCGGTAACGCTTTCGGCCTCGCGTCCGCGGCCGGTGGGTTGCGCCGGCGGGTTTGGTCCTGGCCTGTTGGTGTCGTTGGAAATGCGATGCTGCTCACCGTCTTCCTGGGCACAGCCCTGCAGAGTGGGCAGGGGGCGCCGCTCTACGGGCAGGCTGCGAGACAGGTGTTCTTCATTGTGCTAAGCATCTACGGATGGGTGCGCTGGAGAAGCCACCAGGCTAATGGGGAAGGCCGTGCCGCCGTCGTCCCCCGCTGGGCCAGCCGCAGGGAACGCACGCTACTCATCTCTGCGGCACTGCCTGCAGTAGCTGTGTGCTTCGCCGTCTTTCGGTCCGTTGGTGCGGGGTTCCCCGTGCCCTGGTGGTACTTCCTCGCCGACTCGTGGATCTTCGTTGGTTCCATGGCGGCCACGTACGCCATGGCCCGGGGCTGGGTTGAGTTCTGGCTCTGCTGGATTGCCGTCGACATGGTCGGCATTCCTGAACTCCTCCATTTTAATTATTATCCGTCAGCCACGCTGTATGGCGTCTATGGCACTTTTGTCATCTACGGGCTAATCGCCTGGCGGAAACTCGTTCGCGCTCAGTACGTCCGCCGTAGTGCGCGCCCGCAGCGTAAATCGGTGGAGGCCCATCCTGGATGGGTAGTCGGGCAAGAATAGTGACCGGCTGGGTGGGCATACGCGGATCACACGTTCGGCTTGTGGGCTCAGCGCGAGCACTCGGCTCGGCGGCCGCGGAGTCATCGGACCGTGACGCCGAGGAGCTGACTTGCGCACGCAAGGAGTTGACCTGGACAGTCGGCCGTCCTGCCCGAGCCCGTGAGCTGATCCCCCTGCTGGCGCCTGGCCGGAGCGGACCGGGAGAGTCATTGGACGCACGCAGCGAACAGCGAACGTAGGTTTGACAGTATTATCCAACTGGTTGAGGCTGGGCTAATGCCGAATGTGAGCTCCACGATTACCGATGACGTTATCTCTTACCTCGCCGAGCAGCGCTTCGGCCGGCTCGCGACTGTTGACGCGAAGAACGCGCCGCAGAACAACCCGGTCGGTTTCCGGTACAACCCGGAGATCGGCACCATCGACATCGGCGGCCACAACCTCACTGCGAGCCGGAAGTTCCGCAACATCGGGAAGAACCCAGCCGTCGCCTTCGTCGTGGACGACCTGGTATCGGTACGCCCGTGGCACGTCCGTTGCGTCGAGATTCGCGGCCGCGCCGAGGCGCTGGAGTCTCCGTCTGAGCTGATCCGCATCTATCCCGAACGGGTCATCAGCTTCGGCCTTGCCGGGCCGCCGCAGTTCGGCTGACGCAGCCTCCTAGCAGCGTTTGATCGCAGGTCGAGTGGTTCTCGAGGTCCGCGGGACACCGTGGGGGCACCTGCCCACGAACGCCCGCTGGAGGCCTTCGAATGACCGACTACCTGCTTGAGATCCCTGATGTGGTCGGCGCGGCTCTGCGAGTATCAGCGCTGGCCGCCGAGCACGCGACCAACGCGGAGCTGAACCGTCGCCTTGAGCCGACGGTCGCCGACGCGATCGTATCGGGTGGTTTCGCGCGCCACTTCGTCCCCGAGCGCCACGGGGGCACGGCCGGCACCTTCACCGACTACGTCCGGGCCATCGCGGCGGTTGGTGAAGGCGATCCGTCCGCCGCCTGGGTCGCATCGATCGCGGCAACCCTGGGCAGGATGTGCGCATATCTCCCCGTGGAGGGCCAGCGCGAGCTCTGGGCTGAGGGGCCCGACCAATTCATCGTCGGCGCCCTGATGCCTGGCGGGCAGGCGACACCGGTTGACGGTGGTTGGCAGATCAGTGGCGAGTGGCCGTATATGAGCGGCATCGACTTCTCCGACTGGGCGCTGGTGTGCTGCGCGCCCGACCGTGGAGACCGCAGCGAGGTCCGCTTCTTCGTCATCCCGCGCTCGTCTTACGCGAGTGAGGAGACCTGGTTCACCGTTGGAATGCGGGGTACCGGCAGCAACACGATCGTGGTGGAGAACATAGTTGTCCCGAACCATCGAACATTCACACGCGACGAACTCGTCGCGGGACGCGCTCCTGGTGCGGATGCGGCCTGCCATCAGGTTCCGCTTAAGGCCGTGAACGGGCTCTCCTTTGCGGCTCCCATCCTCGGCGCGGCCCGCGGGGCCCTCGCGCTCTGGACGGCGTCAGTACGAGAGAAGGCAGCCGTACCCTCTGCGAACCGCATCCAGGCCGGTGCGGGGGTGAGCAGCCAACTCGTGCTCGCCCGCGTAGCAGGCGAGATCGACGCTGCCGCCCTACTGCTCGAACGGGTCGCCGCCCAAGCTGATTCGACCATCGCTAGCGAGCTAGACGTGGCGCGTGCTCAGCGTGACTGTGCCCTCGCCGTCGACGTTCTCGTCGGTGCCGTAAATCAGCTATTCCGGACGTCGGGGACACGTGCCCAGTCGGAGACCGGGGCCTTCCAGCGATTCTGGCGCGATGCGAACGCGGCTGGCGGGCACGCAGTTCTGCAGTTCGAACCGGCGGCTCAGGCGTACGCCGGACTCGTCCTAGACAAAGGTGCACCGGCATGACCAGGCGAGTAGTGATCACCGGAATCGGCGTACGAGCCCCGGGCGGTCTGGGAATCGAATCCTTCTGGGAACTGCTCACATCCGGTCGGACGGCCACCCGCGCGATCTCGTTCTTCGACGCGTCGCCGTACCGCTCCCGCGTCGCTGCAGAATGCGACTTCAACGCGATCGCGGAGGGACTGACGCCACGGGAGATTCGGCGGATGGACCGGGCAACGCAGTTCGCGGTTGCCTGCGCACGCGAGGCTGCCGGGAATGGCGGCCTCGCCCTTGGTGAGCTCGACCCTCACCGCGTCGGTGTGAGCCTGGGCAGCGCGGTCGCCGCCGCGACCAGCCTGGAGAACGAATACCGTGTGCTGTTCGACGACGGTGCCACGCGGGTCAGCGACCCTGGCTACCTCTCGCCGCACATGTTCGACTACCTGATCCCTGCGGCGATGCCGGCCGAGGTGGCCTGGAGCGTCGGTGCCGAGGGGCCGGTGACAATGGTGTCCGACGGCTGCACATCAGGTCTGGACGCGGTTGGGTACGCCTGCCAGGTGATTCGTGAGGGCAGCGCGGATGTCATGTGGACTGGCGCTGCGGACACGCCGATCACGCCGATCGTCGTGGCGTGTTTCGACGCGATCAAGGCGACAACTACGCACAATGACGACCCGGAGCACGCGTCCCGCCCGTTCGACGGCACGCGAAACGGATTCGTCCTAGCTGAGGGCGCCTCGATGTTCGTGCTGGAGGAGTACGAACACGCCCGGCGTCGGGGCGCGCCGATCATCGCGGAGATCGGCGGGTATGCGTCGCGCTGCAACGCCTACCACATGACCGGGCTCAAGAGTGACGGTCGAGAGATGGCCGAAGCGATTGGGGCGGCGCTGGACGAGGCGAAGCTCAACGCCACCGACATCGACTACGTCAACGCCCACGGCTCGGGGACGAAGCAAAACGACCGACACGAGACCAACGCGATCAAGCGCAGCCTCGGGGAGCACGCGTACAAGGTTCCGGTCAGTTCGATTAAGTCCATCATCGGCCACTCCCTCGGAGCAATCGGCTCGATCGAGATCGCGGCGAGTTCATTGGTGATCGATCGAGGGACCGTCCCGCCGACGGCAAACCTGCACACCCCGGACGTTGAGTGCGACCTTGACTACGTGCCGGTGACGGCACGCGAGCAGCGAACCGATGTGGTGCTGAGCGTCGCCAGCGGGTTCGGGGGATTTCAGAGCGCGATGATTTTGCGGAGGGCGTCGTGAGCAAACCGCGTGCTGTCATCACCGGAATCGGCGCCATCTCGCCCAATGGATCGGGAACCGACTTCCATTGGAAGGCCACCCTATCGGGCAGGTCTGGTATCGCTGAGCTGACCCGCTTCGACGCGACCGGCTACCCGGCGATGCTCGCGGGGGAGGTCCTCGACTTCGACGTCGCCGAGCACATCCCGGGGCGGCTGCTCCCGCAGACGGATATCTCGACCCGCTTCGCCCTGGCAGCGGCTGAGTGGGCGCAGCTGGATGCGGGGCTCGACAGCACACGACTGCGTGACTACGACATGGGCGTGGTCACTGCGAATGCTTGCGGCGGTTTCGACTTCACGCACCGGGAGTTCGACAAGCTGTGGGGCAGGGGGCCGGAGTACGTCAGCGTGTACGAGTCGTTCGCGTGGTTCTACGCCGTGAACACCGGCCAGATCTCAATCCGGCATGGGATGCGAGGCCCGGGCACGGCGCTGGTTGGCGAGCAGGCTGGCGGCCTCGACGCGCTTGGACACGCGCGGCGCACCGTTCTTCGTGGAACCCCGGTCGTCGTCAGCGGCGGCGTTGATTCCGCCCTCGACTCATGGGGCTACCTTGCCCAGCTGTCGGGCGGTCGGGTCACCAGGGCAACGGACGCCGAGCGGGCGTACCTCCCCTTCGACCGCCAGGCCAGTGGGTACGTGCCCGGTGAGGGCGGTGCGATCCTCCTCGTCGAGGATGCCGACGCCGCTCGCGTACGTGGTGCGGCGCAGGTCTACGGAACGATCGCTGGTTACGCTGCAACCTTCGATCCGCCGCCGGACTCGCCTCGCCCACCTGGACTGGCTCGCGCTGCGGAGCAGGCGTTGGCAGACGCTGGCCTGCGCCCGGCGGACATCGATGTCGTGTTCGCGGACGCGGCTGGTGTGCCTGAATTGGACCGCATCGAAGCCGCAGCGATCAGCCAAATCTTCGGTGCGCACGGAGTACCGGTGGTGGCGCCGAAGGCACTGATCGGTCGGCTCTACTCCGGCGGAGCGCCTCTCGACGTCGTCGATGCACTGCTCTCGATGCGTGATGAGGTCATTCCCGGCGCACCGGCTGCGATCGACGTCCCTGCCGAGTACGAGCTAGATCTTGTTATCGGTGAGCCGCGTAGCCAGCCGGTCAGGACGGCGCTCGTACTTGCGCGCGGCCGCCACGGATTCAACGCCGCACTGGTTCTGACCGCGAACTGACCCCCACGGCCACCGCCACAACCAAACCCCGGAAGAAGGAGCACTGCCATGCCGCATCTGACCATCGATGACCTCCGCCGGATCATGATCGCCTGCGCGGGCGCGGATGACGCCAGCAACTTGTCCGGCGAGATCGCCGACATGCCGTTCGAGGACCTCGGGTATGACTCGCTGGCGTTGATCGAAACGCTCGCGTGGATCAGCCACCAGCAGGGGATCCGCATCCCGGACCCGGACCTCGCCGAGGTGCAGACTCCGCGGCAATTGCTCGCCCACGTCAATTCGGTCTTGACGGCGGGAATCAGCGCATGACCGCCGAGTCGCCTGTGAGCGCGGAGTCGTCAGTCGTGCACCGACGACAGCACAGCCTCGTCATCGACGCCCCGCCCGAGGTGCTCTATGACCTCGTCGCTGACGTCACCCGGTGGCCGGTGCTGTTCGAGCCGACCGTGCGCGTCGAGCTGATCGAGAAGTCGACGACTTCGGAGCGGTTCGAGCTCTCCGCGCTCGTCAATGACGAGCTCGCGACGTGGCGATCGCGCCGCACATTCGACCGCGGAGGGCTGTTAATCCGGTTCGCGCAGGAACGCAGCATGCCGCCGATGACGGCGATGAGCGGGGATTGGTCGTTCATCTCGACCGTTGCTGGCAAGACCGAGGTAGTGCTTCGACACGAATACTCGGTAGCGGACGATGCGCCCGACGCCGTCGCGTGGGTGAACCGGGCGTTGGATACCAACAGCGAGCGCGAGTTAGCGGCGCTGGCCCGGGTGGCGGAGTTGCACGCGCCGTTGGACCACCTTGTGTTCAAGTTCGAAGAGACACTACCGCTGCGCGGCAGCGCGGCGGACGCGTTCGAACTCGTCGCTCGCGGCGATCTGTGGTCCGAACGGCTGCCGCACGTCATCGAGTCCGTCATGGATGAGACGTCGAGCGTCCAGCGCTTGACCACGTCGACCGTGACCCCGGACGGATCACGACACGCCACCAGCTCGATCAGACTCATCACGCCCGGGGAGGGCATTGTGTTCAAGCAGACGCTGTTACCAGCGTTCCTGATCGGCCACGCCGGAGACTGGCGCTTCCACGACGGACCCGGGGGCTCGACCGTCACGGTGCGGCATATCGTCGCGGTCAACCCCCAGGGCCTAGAAGCTCTCCTGGGTCCGGGCAGCAGCCTGGACGACGCGCGCGTGTGGACGACAGAATCGCTGAGCAAGAACAGCCGGATCACTGCCTCGTACGCATCGGTCTTCGCCGAGGGGCGGGCAAGCGCCCCCACCGACGACGCGGACATTTCAGCATGACCGCAGTCGACATTACGACCGAGCTGGTGGAGGTTGCCGATCGGGTTTACGCCCACATCCAGCCCGACGGTGGCTGGTGTCTCAACAACTCGGGCCTGCTCGCCAGCGACGAGGGCGTCGTCGTGATCGATACCGCCGCGACGGAGGAGCGGGCGCGCCGCCTCATCGATCGGATCGCGACCCTGCACGCGGGCACTGGCCGGACCGTCGTCAACACGCACCACCACGGCGACCACACGTTCGGCAACCATATCGTCACCGAGACGGGCCCGGTAATCGCGCACGAAAATGCTCGCCCAGAGATGGCAGACAACGGTCTCGCGCTGACCCAGCTGTGGCCTGACGTGCCGTGGGGCGACGTCCGCGTCACCCTACCCACCATCGAGTTCAGTGATCGACTGACCGTGCGCTGGGGGGGCCGGGCGGCCGAACTGATCTACGTCGGCCCGGCGCACACCACCAATGACATCGTTGTGTGGCTGCCGGAGGAGCGCGTTCTATTCGCCGGCGACGTGGCCCTCTCCGGATGCACGCCGTTCGTCCTCATGGGCTCGGTGGCGGGATCGCTCGACGCGATCGCACAGCTGCGCCACCTCGGCGCCACCACGATCATCGGCGGGCACGGGCCCGTGAGTGGGCCGGAACTGCTCGCCGAGACCGAGTCTTACCTACGCTGGCTGACCGAGTTGGCTCAAACTGGAATCGATGCCCAGTTGACGCCGCTCGAGCTCGCCCGTGCCGCGGACCGAGAGCGTTTCGGCGAGCTGCGCGATCCGGAACGGTTGGTCGCCAACCTGCACCGCGCGTACGCGGAACTGAACCCCGATCTGCGTGGCGTTGCGCGCGCCGCGCCGCTTGACGTGGTGTCAATTTTCGGTGAAATGGTCGAGTACAACGCAGGGACGCTCCCCACCTGTCTCGCGTGATCTATCCGCCGGACAAGTGGCCCACGATCGCCCGAAGCTGCTCGGCGTAGAAGTCCGCGAATTCGGCAGAGTCGGGCTTCATTCCGGTGATCGTTTCGACCCGCTCGGGCATACACACCGGGATGGAGACCGCTCCGAGCAGAATGAGCATAACCGCACGCGGATCGAGATCGGCGGGGATCTCGCCGCGTTCCTTCCGGCGCGTCATCCCTTCAAGACCGAACCCACGTGAGGACGGTGGCGCATCGTCTTCGTCGCCCCCCAGCCCGCGCCACAGCAGCAGCCGGATAAGGCGCGGGTCGGCGAGAGTGCTGCGCAGGTAGCGAACCGCGAGGTCACCGAGCGGCAGGTCGGGATCGGCGCTTTCGACCGGCGGCTCCCACATCTTCTGAACTCCGCGGTACAGCCCCTCCTTGCCGCCGAAGTAGTAGTTGATCAGCTGCTTGTTCACGCCCGCACGATCTGCGATGTCCTGCACGCGTGCACCGGCGTAGCCGCGGGCAGCGAACTCCTCCAGCGCGGCAGCGAGCAGGCCACGCCGGGATGTCTCCGCATCTCGAATCCGTTCACCCGGTACAGGCGACCGTCGTGGGGCCTTTGAGGCAGGAGTCTGGGTGTTCGGCTCGGGTGGGGTGGTCGTGTGTTTAATTCTACGTTCAACCATGAGGGAATCGTAACAAAGACGCTACCCAACTGGATAACATTGTTTACTTGCTAGATGGTTGACAGTGTGTGCCGGTAGGGTGATTGTTACGCTATGCCAAATCGTCCGCAGCCAGCCGAACCGGAGACATCCGGGTCTGGCCTAGATCCGGCGCTCAAGCGCGTCGCAGCCGTTGTGATCCTCGGTGCGGTCATGTCGCTGCTCGACTCGACGATCGTGAACGTCGCGTTGCGGACGCTGAGCACGGACCTGTCGGCGTCGTTGCATCAAGTGCAGTGGGTTGTCACTGGATACCTGCTCGCTGTCGCTGCGGTCATCCCGATGACAGGCTGGGCGGCGAAGTGCGTCGGTGCACGCCGGCTCTACCTCGTCGCGCTCACAGTGTTCACAGTCGCGTCGTTGGCGTGCGGGCTCGCATCATCGATTGACCAGCTGATCGCGACCCGCGTCCTCCAAGGCATCGGTGGCGGGATGATCCTGCCGGTCGGTCAGATGATGCTCGTCCGCACCGCTGGCCCGGCGAACATGCCGCGGGCCATGAGCATGGTGGGCGTCCCGATCGTTCTGGCGCCGGTGTTCGGGCCGACAATCGGTGGTCTCCTCGTCGACGACCTGGGATGGCGTTCGATCTTCTTCGTCAACGTTCCCATCGGGATCGCGGCCGTCCTGGTCGCCCGCCGGTTGCTACCGCAAGATCCTCCGGTGAGCCGAGTACCCATCGATATTCTGGGCGTCATGGCGGTCACCGGGGGCATGGTGTCGCTGACCTACGGCCTGTCCGAGATCGGAACGACGGGCCGCGTCACCGCCACGATCCCGTTGTCGGCCCTCGGGCTGGGGGCTCTGCTGCTAGCCGGGTTCATCGCTCGCTCGCTACGTGCGCGCGCGCCGCTCCTCGACCTGCGTCTTTACAAGACACCAGTGTTCTCGGCAGCGGCGCTCACCACGTTTTGCCTCGGTGGGGCGATGTACGGCGGCATGGTTCTGATGCCGCTGTACTACCAGGACGTGCGCGGTGCCAGCGCATTGGTCACGGGCCTGCTCCTTGCGCCGTCCGGTGTCGGTGCTGCGGCCGGCAACTGGCTGTCAGGCCGGCTGACCGAACGCATCGGCGGCGGGCGCACCGCACTGATCGGCGGTCTCATAGGCGTCGCCTCGACGCTGCCGTTCATTCGATTGACCGACACGAGCCCCTACTGGTGGCTCGGGCTTGCACTCGTCGCTCGCGGTCTCGGCTTCGGCCTGGCCCTCATGCCGGCGATGACATCGGCCTACCGCCACCTCAGCCGAGCCAAGATCAACGACGCCACTCCGCAGCTGAGCGCGCTGCGCCAGGTCGGCGGATCAGTCGGCACGGCTACCTTCGTCGTCGTACTGACTCGCCACCTGGGCGCGGTCCCGACGCCAGGCGCAGCCGCACACGCCTTCGGATCGACATTTGTGTGGGTCGCTGCTATGGCGGCTGTCGCCGCGGCGTCCACGATCCTGCTCGCCCGACAGGAACGGCATGCACAGGCGACTCCGATTGTGACCCATGGATCGGCGCCACGTGCGGGCGCCGCCGCAGTGCCGCCCGCACGTTGACCTAGTCCACCGCCCCATCAGCCAGCTCACGGCACCCGAAAGAGGTATCTGCTATGCGATTCAACGTCTTGGGGCCACTTGAGATCATCTCTGATGACGGGCAGCCGGTCCATCCGCAAGCGCCAAAAGTATGCCAGGTGATCGGCTTGCTCCTGCTCAACGCCAACGAAACAGTTAGCACGGACATGCTCGTCGGCGAGTTGTGGGGCGAGCGTCCGCCGTCGAGCGCGATGACGACCCTGCAGACCTACGTCTATAGCGCACGTAAGACGTTCCAGCGAGAACTCGGGGCCGAACGCGTCCGCGCGCTGCTAATCACCCGAGCGCCGGGGTACGTCATGGCGGTCGATCCGGATGAGCTGGACATCACCGCGTTCGAACGCCTAGTCGATCACGCGCGAACCTTTGCCAGTCAGGGCCGCTACGAACCGGCTGTGCGCAACATCGACTCCGCGCTGCAGATGTGGCGCGGATCGGTGTTGAGCAACGTGGCTGCAGGCAGCACGATCAGCGGACACGCAACGTGCTTGGCAGAGCACAGGTTGCGCGCGATCGAGCTGCGAATCGAGACGCTGATGCAGGTGGGTAGGCACCGCGAACTGGTAGCCGACCTGCGGTCGCTGACCGTGGCACATCCGTTCCACGAGTGGTTCCACGAGCAGTTGATCCGGGCGCTGTCGCGCAGCGGACGGCGGGCCGAGGCTCTGCGGTCGGTGCGTGAGCTGCGCGTGCTTCTCGCCGAGGAGCTCGGGCTGGAGCCGAGCGAGGATGTGCAGCGGCTCCAGTTCGAGGTGCTCGCCGGTACCGCCGCCAGCGTCGCGTGAGGACCGGACCCGCCGCGAGTCCTGCCGACCGGCAGCGGACCCATCGCGGGGCGATATGCCGGTCGGTCGCCGGGGGGTCACACAACAGGAGGGTGCGGCCCGTCGGTTGCGCTCCTCCCTGTTTGTTCTGCCTGCGTTCCTCGGACGCGGTCAGAACATCTGGTCGTGCGTGACCAGGCGCGACCTCGTCAGCACGTCGGTGCCATCGGCGACCAGCACGTCATGCACGACGCAGCTTGGCGCGATCTCCGGCTTGCCGCCCGGGCGGGTCGTCACTACCAGCGCGTAGACGGTGGATTTGATCGTGCCCTCGCCTTGGTGCTCGAGTGTGATGTGGTTGAACCAGTGGCGCCGCTGCACCGGGTCGCCGTCGAAGCGCTTGTGGAACTCGACCAGCTCCGCGACGATCGCCGCCCGACTCAGCGCCGGCTGGGCCCCTGGTGAGTGCTGGAACGAGCCGTCCTCGGTGAAGGTCGCGGCGTAGTCGGTGAACTCGCCGCTGTCCAGAGCCTGCATCTGCTTGGCGTAGAAGTGCTGCACAGCGCCGTAGATGTCCGTGTCGTTCAGTACCGCAGTCATGGGTGTCTCCCTCGTGACGGGTGGTCCTCGGCGCTCGGCGCCGACGGTGGCCCCTCAATCGTCGGGCGAGCGGCTCAAGTTCAGCTCGAAGTCCAGTAGATGCGGGCCGTCCGATCGCGAGCCGACCTGGATGCGGCTTCGAGAGCGCCTCTAGTCGATGCGGTCACTGTGGTGAGCACACACACCGCGATCGGTTGGAGGAGCAAATGACGGATCAGGCTCAGACGCCACCGGTGGCGGTCGTTACCGGCGCCACCAGTGGCATCGGCCTCGCGATCGCCGAGCACCTTGGCGAACTCGGGTACCGCCTGTACTTGTGTGCGCGGGGAAAGGACACGCTGATCGAGACGATCGACAAGCTGCGCGCGGCGGGTTGCGAAGTCGACGGTTCGACCTGTGACGTCACCGTCGTGGAGGACATCCGCGCCTTTGTCGCCGCCGCTGCGCGCTACGGGACGATCGACATACTCGTCAACAACGCCGGGCGAAGCGGCGGTGGGCCCACCGCCGAGATCAGCGACGAGCTCTGGCTCGACGTGATCAATACGAACCTCAACAGCGTCTTCCTCACGACGAAGGAGGTGCTGACAAGAGGCGGGATGCTCAAGCGCAACAGCGGCCGCATCGTCAACATCGCCTCGACCGGTGGCAAGCAGGGTGTGGTGTTCGCCGCCCCGTACTCCGCGTCTAAGCACGGAGTTGTGGGCTTCACCAAGGCGCTTGGTCTCGAGCTCGCACCGACCGGCATCACGGTGAACGCGGTGTGCCCCGGGTTCGTCGAGACGCCGATGGCCGCCCGCGTGCGGGAGCACTACGCGGCGATCTGGGAAGTATCCGAGCAGGAGACATACGACCGGATCACCGCTCGCGTGCCGATCGGACGCTATGTCCAGCCGAAGGAGGTCGCCGCGATGGTTGGCTACCTCGCTGGCCCCGGTGCCGCAGCAATCACTGCGCAGGCGATCAACGTCTGCGGCGGTCTGGGCAACTACTGACGAGAGAAGAATAGGCATGACCCTCATCGAATCCGCGCCGAAAGGCACCGGTCAGCGCGGTTCCACCCTGTTTGCCGACGACTTCCGCAACGGCCTGCGCCACGACGGACCGGGCGCCGCGTGGCTGCTGCGCCCAGTTGAATCGTTCCCGCACGGCGACGGCGACCTCAGCGTCACCGACGAAGGCCTCGTCGTGGTTCCCACTGGGACCAACGCCGACACTGGGCATCCAGCGTTCGTCCGTCCGACCGGACACCAAGGCGACACCGAATTCCTGCGCTGGGCGACGTTCACCAAGACAATGTCAGCCAACGGCGTGCTGGGATTCGACCTCCCGCCAGGCGGTGAGATCACCGGCTCGGTTCGGCTCGGAGCGGAGATCATCGGCACCGACCGGCATCCGCTCGGCGCGGATGTCGTTAACCACAACACTGACATGCGCCTGGGCGCCGGTGCTCTCATCGGCATCGACCTGGAGACCGGACTCGTCCTCGACCTCGTACTTACGAACCACAAGATTTTCGCGCTCTACGAACGGTTGCCCCGGCCCGACTCCGACCACGCAATGTTCTCGTATTCCGTCCCCGTGGCCGACCGTACGCCTGGACAAAAGCACCGCCTTGAGATCTCGGTGGGCGCCACATCCTCCGGCCGCGCCGTGTGGCGAGTCGATGGGCAAGAGGTTCTGGCGGTCGACCAACTCGGGCTGCGCTGCCTGGATCGCACGCATCTGCTGCGAGAAGACAGCGAAGGCACCGAGGAACTGGTCGCCCCCCGTCAGATCAACTTTGGTCTCGCGCTGTTTGCTGCCGGCCTGTGGGGCCAGGGTGCCCGATTGGTCGCCGACGATCTGCGGGTCGAGTTCACCAGCCACCTGTGACATCTCGTCTAGCGAGGAGTTCGATCATGCGACTGCACGCATACCTGCCCAGCGAGACACCGAACCAGGATGCCGAGGACGTGCTGAACCTCGCCGTCTTGGCCGAGGAGCTTGACTACGAAGGAGTCTGGCTTCCGGATCACCCGTTGCCGTACTACGAGTACCGCGACTACTTCGGCGGGGTGTGGGACCCGCTGGCAATGCTCGGGGCCGTAGCCGCCCGGACGTCAACGATCCGTATCGGCACGGGCGTCCTCGTCGCGGCGATGCGCAACCCATTCGTGGTCGCCAAGCAGGTGGCCACCATCGACCGGATTTCGCACGGACGGCTCGACCTCGGTATCGGGGTTGGAATCGTGCTGAAGGAGTTCCAGAACGTGGGAGCTGACTTCACAACGCGGGGTGTGCGCACGGACGAGATCATCCGGCTATTCCGGCACCTGTTCAGCGTCGGCCGGGGGCCGTTCGAAGGTAAGTACTACGGCCTCGGCGACGAGGCAGTGTTCGCCCCAGCACCGATGCAGGGCGCGGCGGTGCCAATCTGGGTCGGCGGTCGGACCGACGCAGCGTGGCAGCGCGCATCCCGCGTCGGCGACGCATGGCTGTGCGCGATGACCGAGCCGGGGGAGTTCAAGGTCAAGGTCGAGGCGATGCGGGCCGCCACCGATCGCCCGGTGCGTGCGGCTGCCCGCGTTCAAGTGGACGGAAACGTCAGCCTCGACCAGGCCAGCGACCTCCTTGGTACGTGGCGCGACGTCGGCACGGACGACTTCTTTCTCTGGTTCGGTGAGCCGGTCGCGTATGCGGAACGGATGCGCACCTTCGCCGAGGCGCACGCGCAGATGTTCGGGCATACCCCGGTTCCCGTCGGCGCCAGAGCGCGGTGATGGCAGCCGCGGCCACCGAGAAGCGAGTCGCGATCGTCACCGGCTCGACGTCGGGAATCGGGCTCGCGACGGCGCATCGACTTGCCGCCCGCGGCGTGCACGTTGTAATAAACTCCGCCCGCTCCCGTGACGCTGGCGAGCAGGTCGCGGCGCAGTTGCCCGACGCGATCTACGTCCAGGCTGACGTCTCCGACGAAGCCCAGGCACAGCGGCTCGTCGCCACCGCCGTCGAGCATTTTGGGCGCCTGGACGTGCTCGTCAACAACGCGGGCACCACGAAGCTGATCCCGCACGCGGACCTGGCTGCTGCAAGCCCAGCGGTGTGGCGGGAAATCTTCGACGTCAACGTCATCGGCACCTGGCAGACCACTGTGGCGGCTGTGCCTGCGCTGCATGACTCAAGGGCTGGGTGCGTGATCAACGTGTCGTCGATCGCGGGCATCCGCCCGGTCGGCAGCTCGATCCCGTATGCGGTCAGCAAGGCGGCCATCGCGCACATGACGCGGCTGCTGGCTAACACGCTCGGTCCCGAGATTCGCGTCAACGCGGTCGCACCCGGGCTGATCGAGACGCCGTGGACCGCGGACTTCACCGACATCGCGGAGAAGGTTCAGCAGAGCACCCCGCTACGCCGCGTGGGCACTCCGGGCGATGTCGCCGAGGCAGTTTCGACCCTGGTGGAATCGACGTACACCACCGGCGAAGTGCTGCTCATCGACGGCGGCGCGCACCTCATCTGACCCACTCGAAGGAGGCATCGTGAAGCTGGCAGTCAACCTGAGTTACCAAGGCGCCGCGGACCTGGCCGTCCGAGCCGAGCAAAACGGCTTCGCGATGGCGCTCGCTCCCGAGGGATACAAATCCGATGCGGCCAGCGTGCTCGGCCTCGTCGCTGGACACACCAAACGCATCAGGCTCGCGTCCGGCGTCATGCAGATCCCGGCACGGCCACCGGCCTTGACCGCGCTGACGGCGGCGACGCTGGACTGGATCAGCGGTGGGCGCTTCGTCCTTGGCCTGGGCGTCTCCAACCCGGATGTGTCCGTCGGCTGGTACGGCGTCGGGTTCGAGAACCCGCTGGGGCGCACACGCGAGTACGTCGACATCGTGCGGCGGGCATTGACCGGTGCGCCGGTGACCTACGATGGCGAGCACTTCAAGCTTCCCGCCGCCGGCGGGGCGGCCGCGCCGCTGCAGGTCTACACGGAGCCGATTCGCCGACCGATTCCGGTATATCTCGCTGCTGTGGGACCAAAGAACCTGCGTCTCACGGGTGAGATTGCCGATGGCTGGATCGGCGTATTCACCTCGCCGGACATGGTGGCTAAGGCGGTGGTCGAACTCGAGTCTGGAATGGATCGCCGCGAACATCGCCCTGACAGCTTCGACGTGATGCCGTGCCTGCCGACGGTGATCGATGAACTCGACGCGGCAGCCGATCAACTGCGCGCCCATTACGCGTACATGCTCGGCATTGGCGCTCGAGCCACGAACTTCTACTGCGCCCTGGGCCGCCGGCTCGGATATGCCCAGGAGATCGACCGAGTTCGTGATCGCATCGCGGTCGGCGACAGGGCCGGCGCCGGTGCGGCGGTGCCACGTGGGCTCATCGAGGACACGGCTCTGATCGGACCGGTCGAGCAGATTGCGGACCGGATGCTCGCCTATAGCGAGGCCGGTGCGACGACGTTGTCGATCATGGTGTCGGCCGCAGACGTGGCCTTGGAGCGCAGACTCGCCATCGTCGAAGCCGCGGCCGAGGCACTCGAGCGCTCCGGCGTAGGAGAGTTCGAATGAGTAGCGCAACGCTCACGCGAGTAGACCGAGCGCGGTTCCGCGAGGCTATGTCGCTCTTTGCATCAGGTGTAACGATCGTGACTGTGCGCGACCGTCATAGCGCAGCGCATGGATTCACCGCGACCTCATTCAGTTCGGTGTCCGCCGAGCCGCCGCTGGTGTTGGTGTGCCTAGCCAAAACCGCATCGTGTCACCGAGCGTTCGCTGAGGCAGACGGGTTCGCCGTGAGCATCCTCCGGGTAGAGCAGAAGGGTATGGCGACCAGATTCGCTACCTCCGGTACGAACAAGTTCGCGTCGGGCGGGTTCGTGTTTACTTCCGCAGGCCTGCCCGTCGTGGACGGCGCCCTCGCCACGCTGGATTGCACAGTGCACGACCGCCATGACGCAGGCGACCACACAATCCTGATCGGCTGGGTGCACGAGGCACACACCGGGCGCCTCGACCATGCGCGTCCGGCGGTCTATTTTGGCCGCCGCTTCGGTCAATTCCACGACGACCGCACGAACGTTCGGGGACCAACATGACAACACTGGATGAGCCATCCATCGGCGACACTGCGCCCCTCGAACGGGACTTCAACGCCCCGTCTGCGACGGCCTCGATGCGGAGACGCGCCGCCGAACTCGCTGCACTCAAGCAGGCGATCCACGATAACGACGGCGAACGCCAGCATGCCAAGGGCAAGCTGACCGTACGCGAACGGGTCGAGCTCCTGCTCGACCCCGGCAGCTTCCGTGAAATTGAAGGTCTCCGGCGCCACCGCGCGGACGGCTTCGGCATGGAGGCGAAGCGGCCGCACACCGACGGCGTCGTCACCGGGTGGGGCACGGTGTTCGGGCGGCGGGTGTTCGTCTATGGCCATGACTTCCGGATCTTCGGCGGTGCGCTCGGCGAGGCGCACGCAAACAAGATTCACAAGGTCATGGACCTGGCCCTGTCCGTCGGCGCTCCGTTGATCGGCATCAACGACGGTGCGGGGGCCCGGATCCAGGAAGGCGTCACCGCGCTCGCCGGCTATGGCGGTATCTTCCGCCGGCACGTCGCCGCCTCAGGCGTGATCCCGCAGATCAGCGTCATGGTCGGTCCGTGCGCCGGTGGTGCCGCGTACTCGCCGGCGTTGACGGACTTCGTGTTCGCCGTCAAGGGAACCGCCCAGATGTTCATCACAGGGCCCGATGTCGTTGCGGCCGTGACTGGCGAGACGGTGAGCATGAACGACCTCGGTGGAGCCGAGGCGCAAGCCCGTTCCGGGGTTGTAACGTTCGTACACGACAACGAGTGGGCTTGTCTTGAGGACGTCAGGTACCTGGTGTCGCTGCTGCCGTCGAACAACCGCGAGGCAGCTCCCGACGTCGTGCCTGTCGACCCGACGGACCGCATCAACGAGTCCTTGATTGACCTCGTGCCGGCCGACCCCGCGCAGTGCTACGACATGCGGCAGGTCATCACCGAGGTCGTCGATGACGGCGAGTTCCTCGAGTTGAACGAGGCGTGGGGCGGAAACGTCATCTGTGCCCTTGCCCGGCTGGGCGGCAGCGTAGTCGGGGTCATCGCCAACCAGCCGATGGTCCTCGCGGGGGCACTCGACATCTCTGCCTCCGAGAAAGCCGCGCGGTTCGTGACGATGTGCGATGCGTTCAACATCCCCCTCGTGACTCTCGTCGACGTTCCCGGCTTCCTGCCCGGCGTCGACCAGGAGCACGGCGGGATCATTCGGCACGGCGCAAAGCTGCTCTACGCCTACTGCAACGCCACCGTGCCGCGAATCCAACTCATCCTGCGCAAGGCCTACGGCGGTGCATACATAGTCATGGACTCTCGTTCCATCGGTGCCGACCTGGCCTACGCGTGGCCCACAAACGAGATCGCGGTGATGGGCGCGGAAGGTGCTGCGAACATCATCTTCCGGCGCGACATCGCCGGGGCTGAAGACCCGGACGGAGCTCGCCAGAAGCACATCGCCGCGTACCGCGACCAGTTGATGCACCCGTACTACGCGGCCGAGCGAGGACTGGTCGATGACGTCATCGATCCCAGGAACACCCGCGCGGTACTCATCGACGCGTTGTGGACGCTACGCGGCAAGGACGCGCCACTGGCGTTCCGCAAGCACGGGAACCAGCCAGCATGACGGCCGACACCGCGATCATCATCTCCGGAAACCCGAACGCCGAGGAACTGGCTGCCGTTCTCACGGTACTCATGGCTCGTGCCGCAGAAGGCAGCGAGACCACGGCGCCGACTCGGGGAACCGCCACCGAGACCGCGCTACCCGGATCCGTCCGTGCCGGACCCCGTGATTTCCGTGCCCCGACATCGTGGCGAAACGGCAGCGTCCGGCCGGAAAACCCCACTGCACCACCCAGCACCACACCACTTAGGAGGATTACATGAGCACCGTTCTCGTCACCGGAGCAACTGGAAAGCAAGGCGGGGCCGTCGCCCACCAACTACTGATCGGAGGGCACGTCGTTCACGCGTTCGTCCGCGACCCCAGCAGCGATGCGGCACGTTCGCTGGCTGAGCTCGGCGCGAGGCTAGTGGTCGGTGACCTTTGCGACGGTGACGTGCTCGCCAAGGCGACCACAAAGGTCGACGCCGTGTTCGGGCTGTCGGTTCCCTTCGGGGCTGGCGGCAAGGAGCAAGAGATCGCGCAGGGCAAACTGCTCGTTGACACGGCCGTGAAAGCCTCGATCCACCTGGTGTACTCGTCGGTCCGCGGTGCGAACCGGCTGGTAAAAAGCGAGGTCGCGCACGCCAGCAGCAAGCAGCTGATCGAGGCCTACCTGCGCGAACAGGATGTTCGCGCCACAGTTCTTGCACCAGCGTACTTCATGGAGAACAACTTGAATGTGCGTTTTACCCGTCTCGCCGAGGGCATCTACGCCAGCCCGCTGTCACCGGGCAAGAAGCTCGACGAAGTGACGGTGCAGGATATTGGCGGCATGGCGGTCGCGGCGATCGAAGACCCCGCCACGTTCATCGGTCAGCGTGTTGATCTCGCATCGGACAACATCAGCGGAGTTGAGATCGCCTCGACGCTCGGGCACATCCTCGGCCGTGACATCACGTATCACCAGCTGGATATCGAGCAGGTGCGTCAATGGTCCGGCCCCGAACTCGCGACAATGTACGAGCGTTTTGAGGCGAACACCTACTACCTCGACATCGCCGCGCTCAAGGCGAAGTACTCGCAGGTGCAGTGGCACACGTTCCAGACCTGGGCCGAGTCGATCGACTGGGAACGCCTCCTCGCTAGCTGATCACGGCTGGAACAGCCGAGGCCGGGACCTAAAGGTCAATGACACCGCGAGGGGCCGTCCTGAGGAGCGAACGCTTCGCCGGACACTCCAGGGCCACATACCGGCATCCAAGACCTGGACCTGCGCAGTCCCGTCTGAGCTGCCCAGTGAAAGGTCATCGTGACCCGGGAGGACGGTGCCTGGCTGGCGGACGTTCCCGCGGTCCCGGGTGCGCACACCTTCGCCCGGACCCTGACCGGCCTGCGCAAGTCGGTGCGCGAAGTCATCATCCTGATGGACGACTTGCCCGACGACGCCGAGGTCGCCATGTCCTTCCGGTTCGACGTCGACGATGCGACGGTGGCGGCAGCGGCCAGACTGGGCCAGGAGCGGCGCGCGCTCGCCGCCCGTGAGGCCGATGTCATGGCCGGTACCGCCCGTTCCGTCGGGGACCTCCTCGAGCACGGTTATTCCGTGCGGGACGCCGCCGAGCTGCTCAACATCACCGCCGGGCGGGTGTCTCAACTCGCCAGCCGATAATCACCGAACACCGACCCCACACCAGGTGCCGTCGGGTCAGTGCGCCGCTCACAGTTGCTGCCGCGAGGTCACAACGTCGAGCCCGATCTGTTTCGGCGGGGCGTTCGGAGGCGTTCCTCTTCGGTGAGTCCACCCCAGATGCCGTAGGGCTCGGCCATCCACTTGGCCCAGTGCTTCGGTAGCTGACCCCAGCCCCAAAGTAACTCGTGGGTAACTTGGTCAGCCCTGTCCGCGGGGTTGGTCAGCGATCCACAACTGACCCCAGCCGGGAACTCACGGCAAAGAGCGCTGATAGCGAACCTCGTCCACGGTCACGCCTCCGAGATCTTCTGTGCGCCGGGCACCGTCCAAAGCCCATCCATCGGCTTGGTAGAAGCGCTTGGCTCGCTCGTTTCTGGCGAGGACCCACAACAGGGGCCTCGCTAGCGCCGTCTCGACGGAGTCGACTGCGGGCGTCGGCGATGAGCAGGCGTCCGATGCCGGACCCCAGTGCTCGGGGATCAACGTAGATGGCCCAGAGCTCACGGGCGTCCCGTGTGTCGCTGTCGCGAGAGGGTCCTGTGGTGGCGAACCCGCAGATCGCTCCCTGCTCCACGGCTACGAACGTGACCGGCTGCTGGCTGCCGATGCGCCCGAAGGTGTACCGGCGGGCACAGTCTTGAGGTCGCAGCCCGTCGAGGTACTCCTTCGGCAGCAGGCACCGATAGCCCACCTGCCAGGACTGCACGTGCACACCGGCCACCTCAAGAGCGTCACCGGACACCGCCGCCCGCACGTGGGCCACCCGGTCAGCCCTGTCTGCGGGGTGGGTCGAGGAGTTCGGTGGCGGCGGTGACGGCGGCGAGGCCCGGTTTGGTGTAGCGGGCGGCGGTGCGGATGGAGCGGTGGTGGGTCTTGGCCATGATCACGGTGGAGTCGGCTCCGGCCTCGCCGAGATGTGTTGCGGCGGAGTGGCGTAGCTGGTGCAGGGACAGGCCGGTGTGGTGCTTGATCAGCACCCGGGCGCGGTCGTAGCCCAGACGAGAGCGCCCGGTTTCGGGGCACAGGTCCCGGTTGCTCGTCGCGGATCGGCGTGCGGGGCCGGGTCGGCGGTCGGAGAGGAACAACGGCCCGGTCTGGCGGCCGTGCAGGTAGCGCGGCAGGAGCAACGCGGTGCCGCGGCCCCAGACGATCCAGGCGGTGTCACCGCCTTTGACGGTGACTTTGGCGCGACGGTTGTCGAAGTCGCAGTCGGTCACGTTGAGCGCCAGCACAGCGCTGGCTCGTGACGCGGTCTCGTAGAGCATCCGCTACAGCAGCCGCTCCCGCAGTGGGATGCTGCGGCGGGTGTAGATCGCATCGATCCGAGCGGCCTCGACGGCGCGGGTCTGGTCGTCGGGTTCACGTCGGCGCTCGCAGGTGGCCGGCAGCTCTGGTCCGCTCCAGCGGGCCTTGCGGGCACACCAGCCCAGCCAGGACATCACGGTGGCCCGGTTCCGGTTCCACGTCGTCGGTTTCGTCTGCCCCCACAGCGCTTCCAGCGCTGTCGCGATCTCCTCGTCGGCGACGTCGGCCAGTGCTCGCTGCGCCCGGATGGCCTCGGCGACCCGGCGCAGTACGTCGCCGTAGGCGCGGCGGGTGTTCGCCGACGTGGCGACGCGCGGGGTGGCGAGGAACGCCTCGACCGCATCGATCACCCGCACCGGGCCGCGGCCGTCGTCCCCGGCGCGTGGGCGCAGCGCGGTGACCGTCGCAGACACCTGAGGACCCTCCCACGCCGATGTACCGGATAACGTGCTGGTCTCGTGCTGGGCGGTGAGACCAGCTTGCGCAGGTCAGCCTACCGCGGAGACGGTCAATCTACCGGATAATGGTTGGTTATCCGTTGGTCTCCCGGTGTCACGTCATACCGGACGTTGCACTGCCGGACGGCTTCGGACCGACCTCCGGGCGCTCATATCCGCTGGTCTTTGGACGCCACCGGCCACGACGTCGCCCGCACCCTGCCGGACTGCCGGCCTCGGTGCGGGAGGTCGTCATCGTGAAGGACGAGCTGGCCACCGACGCCGCGGTCGCCATGGCCTTCCGCTTCGCCGCTGACGCGTAGCGCTCTCAGCTGACCCCCGGGGACCTTCTCTCCGCCCAGAAAATCTCACGAGCAGGAGTTACTCGTAGAGGAAGCGCCGGCCGGCCGCGTCCTGAATCCAGGCCAGCAGGTTACGGGGGCTGTCCTCAACGAGAACGGTCACGGCAACGCCGCCAGCGCGTCCGCGAGCCAGGACCCGTTGAGGTAGCGCCGGGCAGGTTGCGGATGCAGGCACCGGCGCACCAAGTCGTACTGCTGTCCGGTAATGCCGGGGCGGAGCGCTTCGATGTCGGGCATCTGGACGGAAAGCAGCCGACGCGCGTAGTCGGCCTCGTCTCCTTGGTAGGGAATCGGAAGCTGGGCGGTCAGCGCGGCGAACATCAGGATGCCGGTAGCGAACACGTCGGACGCTGCGGTCGGCGCCCCGGAGTAGCCGTGGAGGTGTTCGGGACTGGCGTAGTCGGGCGGTCCGGGTTGCCCGGCGATCGTCAGCCCGGACCGCAGCGTGTGGCGGGCGAATCCGAAGTCCATCACCTTGAAGCTGCCATCGGATAACCGCCGGACGTTGTTGGCGCTGAGATCGCGGTGGACCACTTTCTTGGCGTGTGCGGTCCGCGATCAGCGCCGCGTCCACATTTGCCACAGGTGAAGAGTAGCCAGACCTCCGCCAGGTGCTGTGGCTTGCCGACTCCGGCCGGGGTTGGCTCTCGGGCACAGGCCCTGGGCGGGCCTGTCCAGGCGCCGCGCGGGGCGCGCCGCCGGGGACAGGTGAGCGTGTGCGGTCCCGTCGGCCTGTCTCGGCTCATTACGAGGACGGGGTGCTGCGGCTGACGATCCCGGTCGCGGAGAAAGCCAAGCCCCGCAAGGTGGCGATCACCAATTCGCACCAGAAGAGGGAGATCAACGCCTGAGCTGACCGACAAACGAGCTGCCCAGCATTGGGGGTGAGACCGATGAGCCCTGTGCCCACTGCGCCCGACCGAGCGGAACTGGCGGTCAGCGCCGAGTCGGCATGGTTCGACCTGGAGGCGCAGATCCTGGTCGCCGAGGTCGAGAACTACCTTGCTACCGCAGTCCGGCTGCGCCGACCGGCGCAGGCGAGGCCCGTCCTCGCGGCCGCTGCCTGCGCCCCGGCCCCGGCCCACACGGTGAGCGGTGGTGGTGCTCGATGGTCACCGCGACCAGCACCCACTACCGACGACTGGGCCACGCAACGCGCCCCTCCGCGGCGAGAACATGCCGACCGTTTCGAGCATCGACACACAGGGGAAAGGCGGTGATGCCCGCGCAAGGCGCACCTACCAACAACTCACGCACCCCCACTGGATCCACCCAGCGGTCCCTCCTATGGGTGGATCCAGTGGGGGTGCCGGCCGAAGCCAGAGCACGACTCGTTCGTCGAGGACCCGATGCACGCGGTGCCCACGGCGTAGAGCAGCGCTACTTTCACCGCACGCGGTGATCGCTGCACCCTGCGGCTGCACCACCCGAACCGACTGATTCGCCCCTCAAGAGGATCAGCATCCGATCGCTGCCGCAAGCGAGAATTCGACTTGCCGGACTTACCCGCACACCACAGTGCAGGGAACATCAGACATCCGTGCACACGACCGCGGACATTGACAAGAAGCCCGGTGGGAACGTGCAGGTCGGCGTGTCCCGGAAGTTGTCTCTCAGGTCTGTGTCATAACGACCGTACGGTGACGATATGCGGTACGGTGCGGGGGTGGCCGAGCTTGCCTACGCACGGGTGTCCAGCGAGAAGCAGTCGCTGGAGCGCCAAATCCACGCGCTCACCGCGGCGGGCATCGAGCGGGAGCGCATCTATGTCGACAAGAAGTCCGGGGCCACCACCGACCGACCGGGGTTGCGGAAGCTTTTCGAGTACGCCCGCAAGGGTGATCGAATCACCGTGCTCACCTTGGATCGCCTCGGCCGTACTGTCCGCGACACCTTGAACCTCATCCATGAGCTGGACGAGCGCGGTATCGCCCTGCGTAACCTCGCCGACCCCATCACGGTCGACACCACCGACCCCGAGGACAGCATGGGGCGCCTGGCGGTGCTGCTGCTGGCGATGTTCGCGCAGATGGAACGCACGTACTCCGCCGAACGCGCCGCGCACGCCCGCACCGTGGCCACCGCCCACGGCAGGCGCACCGGTCGCCCGGTCACCGTCGACCCCGACGAGCTCGAGCGCGCCCGGTGGATGCGCGACCAGGCGGGGTACTCCATGGCTGAGATCGTGAAGCGAACCACGATCCCGCGGTCCAGCCTGTACCGGCACCTCCCACCGCGACCCGAGGTGGCGCTCACCGCGGCAGGGGAGGGCTCAATGACCACCGAGCACCGCCAGGAAGGGGACCAGTCATGAGTGCACCGACGCCGAATCCGACCGAATCGTCGCGGTGTGTGAGCCGGTCGGGAATAGTGGGGCGGGCAGGCACGTGGGGCAGGCGCGGGCGTGGCTGTCCTGAGCCCGGTGTATCCGATCCGGCCGGTGCCGAAGCCGCGTGCAGGGGAGAGTCGTGGCACGACGCACCAGGGTCGACCCGAACCAGCCCGACCTGTTCGGTGCCCTGGCGGAAGGAGCATTCGATGAGCGCGGAGATACGGCAGATCGTGGCGCGGACGTGGACGGAGTACATCGGGGTACCCCAGGAGTGGTCGAGGGAGCAGACCGAGGAGTTCTTCACCGAGGAAGCGACGCGGATGGCGGACCGGATCTCCCGGATGCAGGCCGAGGCGCAGCTGGTGGTGATCCGGCAGTGGCGGGAGGCCCACAACGGGAACCAGCCGGATTATTTGACGCAGGTGGGGTTGATCAACGCGGCGCGCGCACAGTGCCAGGAAATCGTGTTGAGCGAGGAGCTGTACGAGCAGGTCCAGGAGGAGGACGAGGACACCTATCCGACGGGGCCGCAGGACGAGTCGAACTGGAGGCGCCTGCCGGAGGGCAACGAGGCGTGGGCGGTGGCGGCCCGGGAGAACCCGGACCGGTGGACAACGGTGTTCCGCTCGGATCCGAGCGAGGAGATCGTGGAGGCGGTGGCGGCCCTGTGGCCGGATCGGAGCCCGATCTTCCATTTTTATATGGAACTGCTGTGGCAGAGCCGGGTGGAGGACGACAAACCGGTGCCCGCGGTGGAGGCGGTGCCGAGAACGAAACTCGCCGCCCGGCGGGCGAACGCGGCGGTGATGGAGGAGCTGACCCGGGTGGTGGCCGCGGAGGAGCACCGACGCGAGCAAGAGGACGCGGAGTTCCTCGCCCGGCGCCGGTCCAGGATGAGCTGACCCTTTTCGATGAGCTGGGGGATGTCCCCACCGACCCGCTGAGCATTGACCCCGGGGGCACCCCACTGCCGCCACCCCGCCCCCCGGGGACACCGGACGCCGGGGCCGCCGCCGCGGCGGCACCGCAGGCAGCACCAGCACCGGAGGCGACCGGGTCGGCGGAGAGGGCGAGCACACCGCCGCAGGTCGCTGTCGACTACCGGCCGGGTACCGCGATCCACCCGCCGTCGGGGGCGAAGGCCCGCGCCCGGGCCAACCTGGACGCCATCCGTTTGGTGCACCGCCTCGATGGTGAGGGCCGAACACCCACCACGACGGAGCAGGACGTCCTGGCGCGGTGGTCGGGGTGGGGGGCGGTGCCGCAGATATTCGAGGCGCACCGTGAGGAGTGGGCGGGCGAGCACGCCGAGCTGCGGGGTCTGCTGAGCGAGGCGCAGTACCGGGCCGCGTCGGCGAACACCCTGAACGCCCACTACACGGACCCGACGATCGTCGCCGCGGTGTGGGACAGCGTGGTGGCGGCCGGTTTCACCGGGGGCCGGGTGCTGGAACCGGGCAGCGGGGTGGGCACGTTCCTCGGGTTGGCCCCGGCCTCGGCCACCATGGTGGGGGTGGAGTTGGACCCGATCACCGCGCGGATCAGCGCCCACCTGTACCCCTCGGCGCAGATCCGGCAGGAGGGTTTCGAGAAAACAAGGGTCCCGGAGAACAGTTTCACCGCCACCGTCGGCAACGTCCCCTTCGGGGCGTTCGCGCTGCACGACCCGGCGCACAACCCGGGCAACCACACCATTCACAACCATTTCCTGCTGAAGTCGGTGGCGTTGA
>JAABUW010002457.1_pt1 | contig 28231 bp, 36 predicted proteins | sample 5560081 | NCBI WGS metagenome assembly JAABUW01 (sample SAMN10711882, study PRJNA513363) | rock metagenome | isolation source: Antarctica rocks | place: Antarctica: Victoria Land, Knobhead sud | reverse complement strand
GCGGGGGAGTGCAATCCCGCTGTCAATGTATCGCGTTCGTGGTCCGTCAGCGGACGGACGAAAAGGGATGCTTGCATAGACGAGAGTATACCACATGCTCGACTACCTCTTCTGAGTAAACACTAGGGATGGCTTCATCGGCTACGAGGCCGGAAGCGCGGCCTTTAGCCGATGACCAGCACTAGCCTGCCTCGAACGTGCCCGTACTCACTGACGCGGTGCGCTTCCGAGATCTCGTCGAGTGGGTAGGTTCGCTCGACGGGAAGCCAAAAGCGCCCGGCTGCGATGAGTGCTCCTATGTCAGTAAGCGCGTGAAAGGCGTGGCCTTGATAGCCGTTGCTAAAGCGCACCTCGTGCTGTTTCGCTCCGTCGATGTCGGCGAGTGTCACCACGTTCTGCGGGCCGCCGGCGAGATCGATCAACGCGGGTAGCACGCCACGTCCGGCGACGTCGAGCGCGGCGTCGACGCCATCGGGCGCGAGGGTGCGGACTCGTTCGGCCATGCCTTCGCCGTACGTCACGGGCTCTGCGCCGAGGAGTCGAAGGTAGTCGTGGTTGGCGGTACTGGCGGTGCCGATCACGCGCGCGCCGCGGGCGACGGCGAGCTGAACGGCGGTGCTGCCGATCCCACCGGCGGCGCCGTTGATGAGCAGGGTGATTCCACGGCCGACGCTGAGTGCGTCCAGGCTGCGCGTGGCCGTTTCGAGCGCGACGGGGAGGCCGGCGGCGTCGACGAAACCGAGGGACGGCGGGATCGGCGCCCGATAGGTCAGCAGCGCCAGTTCGGCCGCTCCGGCGCCATCGTCGGAGACACCGAATACCCGGTCGCCGACAGCGACATCTGTAACACCTTCTCCGACCTCGTCGACGACGCCCGCCACGTCGCGACCCGTCGTCTGCGGCAGCCCCGCGCCGAAGTTCAACAGGCCCTTGCGCAGCTTCCACTCGGTCGCATTGATGCCGGCCGCGTGCACGACGATCCGGATCTGTCCGGGACCAGGATGCGGGTCGGGAAGATCCACGATCTCGAGGACCTCGGGACCCCCGAACCGGCTGAATTGCGCTGCTTTCATCATGTTCCTCACTTTCGACGCGAGCTGTGCGCCGTTCATTTCGGTTTCCTGTTCAGATATATCTATAGAGGGGAGCACTCCCTCTCACATGTCACATGAGAGGGGGTTGAGGGGTGAGGGTCTAGCCAGCCATCCGCGCGCTTGGCATGGCTTCCTCCAGCGTCGGCGACGCCAGCTCCGGCCCCACGGCCGCTTGCGCGGCGTAGTTGCGCCGCAGCAGCAGGCCGATTGCGGCGCCGACGAGCGCCGCGGCCACCATCACGCGGAAAGTATCGTCGAAGGACAGCGCCATGGCGCCCGCTGTCGCCACGTGGGACGTGATGCGCGAGGTCAGGATGGTGGACAGGCCGGCGATAGTGAAGCCGCTGACGACCTGCTGCAAGGCGTTGGTCAGCGAGGTGACGCGTGTCACCAGCGCCCGCGGCGCGGCGTTGATGATGTGCGTGGTCAGCGGCATCATCATCAGCCCCATGCCCGCGCCGGCCAGCGCCAGCGCCGGGATCAAGCCGCTCGCCTGCGTGCTCACGCTTACCTGAGACAGTAGGTACGTCGCGACGGCCACGAGGCCGAGGCCGGCGACCACCAGGGGCCGGGCGCCGATGCGGTCGAACAGCAGGCCGCCGATGGGCATGAAGACCGCCGCCGCGATGGCCTGGGGCAGAATGGCCAGGCCGGTGTCGAAGGCGCCGAAGCCGCGCACCTGCTGTAGGAAGAGTGGGACCAGGAACAGCGACCCGAAGAGCGCCACCTGCCCCACCCACTGCGCCACGATGGCCAGGCTGAAGTCGAGCGAGCGGAAGACGCGCAGCTCTAGCAGCGGATTGGACGCGCGCAACTCGACGGCGATGAAGGCCAGCAGGGCCACCGCGCCGATGGCCAGCCCCGCGATTGTGTTCGTCGCGGTCCAGCTCGTGGCGCCCGCACTCACGCCGTAGGAGAGCGCTGCGAAGGCCAGCGGACCCAGCACAGCCCCGTAGCGGTCCAACCCCGCGACCGCCTTGCGCTGCACGGCGGGCAGCCCCAAGACGCCGACGATCAGGCCCACGATGCCGACCGGCAGGTTGAGCAGGAAGATATAGCGCCACGAGGCGTACTGCACCAGCCAGCCGCCCAGCACGGGTCCGATGGCGGGCGCGAAGAGGATCGGCACGCCCATCATGCCCATCAGGGCGCCTACTTTATCGGGCGGGCTGATGCGGTAGATGTAGGCCATGGCCACCGGTAGCACCGCGCCGCCGCCGAGACCTTGCAGCACGCGGAACGTGATCAGCATGCCGCTGTTTTGCGCCGTCGCACAGAGCACCGACCCGGCGGTGAACAGGGCCACCGAGGTCAGGAAGACCCGCTTGGCGCCGAAGCGGTCCGACAGCCAGCCGGCCAGCGGGATCACGGCGGCCTGCGCCAGCGTGTACCCCGTGACGATCCACTGCAGCGTGGGCAGCGTGGTGTGCAGATCGTCGACGAGCTTGGGCAGCGCGACGTTGACCGCCGTGCCGTCGAGCACCACCATGAAGATGCCGATGATGATCGCGATCAAGGGCACGATGACCGTGCCCATTCTGAAGGGCGCGTCGCCCTGCGCAGGACCCTGCGCCGTCGTGCCGGGAACCATGGATGTTGCCACCGTCCGTCTGTCCTTTCGTTATCTGTCCGTATCGATCCGTTCGTCCCCCTCTCCCGTGGCCCGGCTGGACCGGGACCGGCCGCAGCCGGTCGGGGGGCAGTCCGCAGAGCGCAGCTGGGAGAGACGGTTGGGCTGTCGGCTCCGCGGAGCCAAGAGACCAATCCGCACGGGCCAGGGGTGAGGGCCAGGGCAATCGCATCTCAATCCGTCTCACCGTAGATTCGTCGCTCAGATGAATCATCTCCCGACGAATCGCATCCGCCACATTTCCCCAGCGGTCCTCGGCGTTCGCGATCGCCGTTCCGAAGAGCGGAGTGTGACGGATTGGGCTACGGAATGACGGTAAAGAGGAGCGGATTCCTGAGGAACGTCGGTGCAAACCGCCCGAAATTGAGATGCGATTGCCCTGGGGTGAGGGCCGCTATCCTTGACCTCCGTCCTCCCTCGTAGTACGATGAAAGAGGACACATGTCCACTTGATTAGAGTGTAGCGGACAAGTGTCCGTTTGTCAAACGCACATGTGGAGGGAGGCTGAGATCGCGCTCAAAGAAGAGCGGGGGATCGAGGGCGACTCGTGGCCGCGCAAACTGCTCGCCATCCAGGAGCAGGTTACTGCGGGCTGCGCGCCGCCGCCGGAGCGACGGGACGCGGCGGAACATCGCCGTCACATCCTCGACGTGGCGCGCCGTTTGTTCGCCGAGCGCGGCGTCGACGACGTGAGCATGCATGAGATCGCGCGCGCCGCCGGCGTGGGGCAGGGGACGCTCTATCGCCGCTACGCGCATAAGGGCGAGCTGTGCATGGCCCTGCTCGGCGAGAACGTACCTCGCGCCGAGGACGAGTTGCGGACGTACCTCGCGTCGTGCGCGCCGTCCACCAGTGCGCGCGCGCAACTCGACTATGTGCTCTCCCGGCACGTGGCCTTCAACGAGGAGAACGCGCCGCTGCTGAGCGCCATGTTCGAGGCCCACCACGACAACCGCCGCGCCGCCCCCGACGACAACCGCCGCGCGTCCCGCTACGACAACCCCTTCTACCAGGCGCAGCATGAGACCGTGGAGACGTTGCTGCAGCGGGCGGTGACGCGGGGCGAGCTCCCGTCGCTGGACACGGCCTTCGTCGCCGATGCCATCCTGGCCTCGCTGGCGATCGACCTCTACATCCACCAGCGCACGCGGCAGGGCTACACGCCCGAGCGCATCATGGGGTCCATTCGCCAGTTGTACATCGACGGCCTGTACGCTGGTGCCGGGCGGGCGGAGTAGCAGGGCATCGTGTCCGCGCCGCAAGGGGTCGATTGGCGAAAGGGAAAATATTGTACGCTCAGGTCGTCGTGTCCCTGAGCGCGACGAGCAGGGTGCGGGAATCTGTCCGATCGGGGTACAGGCTATTTACACATATGAGACAGTCATACAAGAACAAACGAGATTTCTACAAAGCCGCAATGGAGACGGCGCGTCGCTGCCCGGAGCCGCATCACATCAGCTTCTCCTGCACCGCCTGATAGACGGTCCTCACAGTTAGCTGGAAGCCGAGGCGACGCGCCAGCGAGCCATCCACGTGGAGGTGCCAGGGATTTGCCAGCGGCTCGGACGACGGTTCCATCGTTTCGCCGACCAGCTCGAAGAGTTCACAGATCGTGGTCGGCGCCTCGTCGGTGATATTGACAATGCGCCCGTCCATCGCGCCGGTCAGGGCGAGGTTCATGGCGGTGGCGATATCGCGGTGGTGGATCATGCTCATTCTCTGGGCGGGATGAAACTTAACATGGAGCTGCGCTGCGAGCTTGGGCAGCGACTCCAGATGCCCGTCCTCGTCGCCATAGACGAAGCCGAACCGCTGGATCGACCAGTTCAGCCCGCTCTCGCGCAGCTCGTTCTCGGCCGCGAGCTTGCTGGCGGGGTAATCCTGCTTCGGGTCTGCCGCATCATCCTCGCGGCCAGGGTGCGGGCTGTCCATGTTGTAGACATTGCTGGTGCTCGCCATGATGAAGCGCGCCTCGGGCGCATGAGCCTTCGCTGCGGCGATGAGGTTGCGCGTGCCTTCGCGGTTGCTCTTCCAGATCAGGTCGGTGTCGGGCGTGCGGAAAACTGCGGCGAGATGGATGATCGCCGAGACGCCCTCCACCGCCCGTGCGAGCGACGAAGGATCAAAGAGGTTGCCCTCCACGGTCGTCACTCCGGCAGGAACCCCTTTCCCGCCGCGTATGAGCGCGCGGCAATCCACACCCGCCTCCACGAGACGCGGGAGAAGTCGGGCTCCCACCAGCCCGGTGACACCGGTTACCAAGACTGTCATGTGTCAGTTCCTTTCCGCGAAAGATTATCGAGTCGCTCGGTGGCGATCTGAAGCACGCCGACGGCGGTAGCGATGGCGGCATCGTCGATGCCTTCGAACGCCGCCTTGTGGATGAGGGTGAGGTCGGGCAGTTCGCTCCACAGCTTCGAACCCGCCGCCGTCAGCTGGAGGAGTTTCTGCCGATGATCCACGCGGTCGGGCACTTGCTCGACCAGCCCCTTGCGAACCAGCGTCCCGACGACGACGCTCAACGTTGCGCGTTCGACCTGGAGCATCCGCAGCAGGTCGCGCTGCATCGTCGGCCCGTCATGGGCCAGTTGGTACAGCACATACCATTGGGTGGCCCCGAGGTCGTACGGCCGAAGGACGGCCTCCATTGCGGCACGCCCTGCGAGATAGCACCGCTTCGCCCACGCCCCCACCGATCCGTGTCGGGAATTGTTCAAGTTGCTAGCCACCTACGCCCCACCGATCCGTGCCGAGAACTGTTCAACTTGCTAGTCACCTAACAATCTTATTAGCATACGAACGAAATGTCAAGCTGCGTATGGCAGGCAGGAGCAGCTGACGCATAATGCCGTTTACGAGCTGTAAGGAGGAAGTACACCCCCAATAGACAGACCGTCGCGCTCAGACCATCGCGTTTCTTTGCGTCGCGGCCTTAGCAGACGATGTTGGCCGTTTCGTGCGGTGACCCCTGTCAGATCGCTCACCTCAAATGGCGTGAAGCAGGATACCGATACCTACTCCGGCCAGTGTTCCGACACCGACGATGAGCAGCAGTTCGATGCCGTTGCGCAGCGGCCCCTTCAGTGTGAAGCGCGCTTTCATCGCCCCGAGGAGGACGGCCATGAGCGCGGTGAGCCCGAACGCCCACCACTGCGGGCGGGGCAGCGGTGTGAGGAACGGCAGGATCGGCACGAGCGCGCCGAGCATGAATGAGATGCCGACGATCAGCCCTTGGCGCCAGGGCCGATCCCGCTGATCTTCGATGATCCCCAACTCGTCGCGCACCATCGCCCGTAGCCACCGTTCCTCATCGGCGGTCAGCTGCCCGACACCCCTCTGACGCGTCGCCGCATCCCGCTTGACAAACTAATCTGATTAGTTTGTCAAGAGGCCGCGTAGGCCTCGGGGAATGCCGCAGGCGGCGACGCGCGGCACTCCGGCCCTGTGGACAGCTCCCCTGCCGGCGCATCGCGCGCGGCGTACACTCGTCGCAACCGACGGAGTGCCCCATCCAGTGTTTCTCGGCACTCAGAACAGTCCGCTACTTTGCACGCCACAGCAGCTGCCGTAACACGCGGCTTAGTGGTGGGGTAGACCGAGAGAAGCGCAGACACGACCGGCGTCAGCTCACTCCCACTCCACCCGAACCGATCGGCTTCGCCCACTACCCTTCAGACGTTTCCTCGGCCTTGCCGGAGCACATCGGGCTCCTGTACGAGGTGCATCCCGATCTCCCGGAAGAGGGCGATGGCGTTGTCCATGCCCCCGGGGATGGCCGGTCTCTCGGACGACGGGATCGTGCGGGTCTGGGCAGGCTCGCCGAGTTCCGTGATCGTCCGCTCGAAGCCGGCCGGGGTGTAGGAGTTCAAGAGGGTCGCCGTCTCCGAGTCCACCCGGAAGGAGTGGACGGTGCCGCGCGGGATCAGGACGAAGGACCCCGGCCCGGCCTTCAACTCCCTGCCGTCGGCGCGGTAGGTGATCTCACCGTCCATGATGAAGAACTGCTCGTCCTGGTCGTGATGGTGGGGCCCGGGACCGGAGCCCTGCGGACAGAGCTCCCACATTAGGGAGTAGTCGCCCCCGGTCTGCTCCCCGGTGGCGAGCATCACCCAGAGGATGCCGACCATCCAGTAGGCTTGCCCCTGCGCGACGGTCTCGATATATGGTGTCGCCTTCGCTTCCTCGTTCATCGACCCTTTCCTCCTTCGTTTGTGTGCTGTGCGATGGTCCGTGCCCCGCGTGATGCCGAAGTTATCGGGACAACTGCGCAGATCGGGCGGTAGGGAGAGTCCGCTATTCTCTCCCCTGGTCAGGTGAGGATGGGAGGCGCGGCGGCCTCTTCGATCCCCTCGTTCGCGAGGCGCGCGCATACTGCCGCCACCTTCTGGGTGTCGAGGTACGCGTGGAGGCCGACCAGTCGGCCCCACGAGAAGCGCAGGACGTGGGTACCCTCGTTCAGGTAGGGTAACCCGTCGGCCGGACGCGCCCGGTCGACCCACTCGATCATCGCGACCGTCCGCCACGGCCAGCCGCGCACCAGCACCCTTTTGACCTCGAAGTCCAGCCCCGGAAACAGCCGGTACAGGCGCTCGAACCACCGTCCGAGCGCCTCCTTGCTGTGGCGGGTGCCGCCGAGGGCGTGCTCCCCGGAAAACGTGTGCTCCACGTCGGCAGCGCAGGCCATGAGCAAGGTGTGGTAGTCGCCCGCGCTGAGGCGACCGAACGCGAGGCGGACCACCCCCGCTACCGCGTACCGGTAGCCGGCCGACACCATCGCGCCGCCGAGCACCACTGCGAGGGCTTTTCGCCCTGGTGTGTGAGCTTTCAGAACGTCCTCCTTTCCGTTGCCCGTCAGCGGAACATCCGCTGTATGCCGGGTGTCTCACGATGCGGCCCGCCGGGATCCTCCGCTCGGAGCCGCCATTGCCGAAAATCCCGCCGCCGGCGGGGATCTACCCCATGCCGCTCACCTTCTCGGGCGCGATGGCGATGACCGCGCGCTTTTCGTGGTCCTCTCAGCCGCTCGTGAGCAGGCCGACGACCAGGGCGATTAACGCCGCCGCGAGGAGGAGGGCACCGCCGCGTGTCACGACTGTCCCGGGCGACGTCCGCCCGTGCTCTCCGAGCCAGAGGTGGATGAAGAAGCCGCCCGACTGGGCCAGGATCCCCACGAGCAGCACGCCGCCCGCGAGCCACCGCATCCCCTCCGAGTACCCGGTGCGGTCGAGGTAGAGGAAGTAGATTAGCGAGAGCACCAGGAGCACCCCGGCGTGGGCGTGCCCGGCCCTGAAGAACCGCTCCTGGAAGTCGCTGAGCCTGCCGCCCCCGTGAGGAAGCCGAGCAGCGCCCAACCGCCGTACTCCACGCCAACCAGCGCCAACACCGCGATAACGGGTAGCAACGTAGTGGGGTTCATGCCGTTACCTCCTTGACCTCGCCTTTGGGGTTCCTGACTCGACTCCGAATGCGCCGTCAGCCCGTCTCCCGAACCGTCACGATGCCTCTTTCTCCGGGATTTGCCCCCGCTCGACAATCAGCTCCCTGACGCGCAGGCGGCCGACTTCGAGCTCCTCGATGTCGAGATGCTTGATCGTGCCCCTCCTGACGGCGAGCTTCCCGATTGCCAGCGCGCCGATGGCGAGTGCCCCCATCGCGACCGCGCCCACAGCCAGTGCCCCGAGGCCCATTCCTCCCAGTACCGTCGTCGCCCGTTTTTCTCTCCACGTCTGCATTTGCATCGTCCGCTCCTTTCCTGGTGCTTCACCCTCGGGCGTCTCCGTGACGCAGTCATATCGCATATCGCCCTATGATTCTGCCCGGGGCAATGCCCGTGCGGCAAAGATGGGAAAAGTCTCGAGCTGCACGTCGGGGTAGCGGTCGTTCCGGAGATCGCCGAGCGCGGTCTGACCGGTCAGCATGTAGAGACTATAGGCCAGCATCACCGCACGGTACGGGTTGGACGTGTCCTGCCTGGCTTCCGCCATCGCCGCACGCAGGTCGGCCTCCGAGCCGAGCGAGCGGCGTGCGAACTGGCGACCCGTTTGATCTTCGATCACTCGCGTCGCGTCGAGGAGCGATACCCGGTCCCCGGCGAAGGCGAACTTCCCGCCGCCGATGGCGCGATCGAGCGCGACGCGGGCCACCATGCGCGCGGTGTCCTCGACGCTGGTGACCTCGATCGGCTGCGTGCCGTCGCCCCAGAAGGTCACGCCGCCGCCGTCGTAGTCGATCACGCCCGCGCCCGGACCGAACATCTCCATAAACGCCCCCTGAAGGACGTTCACCTGCTCGAGGTCGAGGGCGGCGATCGCCTCATCGGCGTCGCGGCGCAGGTCGAACATCGAGTGCTCGCCCGGCGTCGCCTTGAAGAGGTCGAGCGCGTAGTCGGACGGCAGGATGCGGCGCACGCCGTTGCGCTTGCCGACCTCGGCGAGGGCCACCTGCCCGTCGACGATCACCTCCGGCCCGCCTTGGATGGCCGACACGATCACGTCGACGCCCTGTGTCGCACGGTCGAGCGAGTCCCGGTCGCTCAGTTCGCCCTCGACGACCTCGGCACCGCGCTCGAGGAGCGGCGTCAGTGCTTGATTCTTGTCGCCCCCGGCCCTACGGAGCAGCAAGCGGACCCGCGCTTCGGATTGATCGAGCAGGTGAAGGGCGATACGGCGACCGAACATGCCGGTCGCACCGACCAAAAGAACGGTTTGTACCATGGGAGTATCCTTCCACATTTCCTTGCGTTTTGCTGCCGGACCTATCCCATGCTGCTGACCTTCTCGGGTGCGACGGTGATCAGCACGCGCACCTGATCGCGCCCGCCAAACCACGGGTAGGGCGTGCCGAGGTAGCGCTGCGACAGCATCTCGATGTGCTCCGCCGCGCCTTCCGTGGTGACGTCGACCACCCGCCCGCGCACCTGGAAGTAGCGACGGGGGTTGTCGGGGTCGGAGACGGCGATGGCCACGCGCGGGTCGCGCTCGACATTCCTGACCTTGAGGAAGCCCTGCACGCTGTTGATGAGGACGCGCTCGCCGTCGGTGTCGACCCAGGTCTGGGTGAGCTGGGGCGAGCCGTCCGGCATCGTGGTGGCGATGTAGCAGGTGCTCGGACGGGTCAGCAACTCCAGCAGGTCTTGGGATAGTTCCATGCGTGGCCTCCAGTTCTGCGCGTATGAGGTTTCGGATCGCGGGTCGCCGGTGGGCGGTCAGGTCGCCTCCTCCGCCGAGGAGATGGTGGGCGATGCGCCCGCCGAGCATCCCCGTGGCTCCGGCAAGCAGGACGGTGTGTGACCTCATGGGTTCTCCTTTGCGCTAAAGTGGAGGATAGTTTCAACTTCCGAGCGGGAGTATAGCACAGAAGTGGAAGAGCATTTCAACTTGTTCGGGGTGTCTCCCGCTTGTTTGGTATGATGGGGCCATGGCAGAGATCCTTCCTTCGTCCGACCGTCCCCTGCTGCGCCGCGACGCCGAGTGCAACCGTCGGCGGATTCTCGCGGCGACCCGCAAGCTGATCGCCGAGCGCGGGCTGGACGTGGGCTACGAGGAGATCGCCCGGGAAGCCGCAGTCGGGGTCGGCACCGTGTACCGCCGCTTCCCCACCCGCGACGGGCTTTTTTACGAGCTGTTCCGCGATCGGATCGACGCCGTCGTCGGGATCGCCAACGAGGCCCTCGCGGTCGCGGACCCGTGGGAGGGTCTGTGCCAGTTCATCTGGCGCGACTTCGAGCTGCAGTCGTCGGATCGAGGGTTGCGGGAGTTCATGCTCGGTCGCGCCGACAGCGCCGAACTGCGGCGGCGCGCCGGGGAGCGGATCGAGCCGCTCGTCACGGAGCTCGTCGCGCGGGCCCGGGCGGGGGGGCGGATGCGTGCGGATGTCGGGCAGGGCGACATCGAGATTATCCTGGCGATGCTCGGCAGCCTGATGGACGCGTCGATCCACGTGGCACCCGACCTGTGGCGGCGCTACCTCGCGATGGTCCTCGACGGCATCCAGCGCGGGGACCGGCACGACGCGCTCCCGGGCAGGCCACCCGACCGGCCCGCGCTCGGGCGGATCTTCGCCGGATGGGTTCCGCCGCGACGGGGAAAGCGCTGACCACGGGTCCCCGCGCCTCCCGCCCGCATCGGGGGCGTCGTGTCCAAGGAGACTGACCTGTCCGTGCTGACCGTCGCCTTGTGGCTCGTTACCTTTGAAGGTGGGAGCTCCCGCATATGCCAAGCCGTAGTCATTCTGCTTGCGCAAGGCAGGATCGGATTGACCACCTGGGCAGTCACCGCCTCGGCGACAACAGAGCGTGTACTTTAGCGCGAATTGATCGTGGTCCTGACGATCGATCGTACAAACTCTTCGTCGAGCGGCTCGCGAGAAAACCAGCGGCGGTAGAAGAGGGGGCCGACAAGGGCCGCGATCATGTCGGACGGATCGGTGCTCGCCGGTATTTCGCCCTTGCGCACCGCTCGTGCGATCACCGCTTGAAGCGGCGCCGTGTGCCCCATTTGAATCCTGCTGTGAATGTGAGCAAGTGCAGGATCGCGCTCGGCGGCATCGACAATCGACGGCACGACAGAAGACCATCTTGCGGTGACCAGAAGCTCGGCGAGGCCGGTCAGGAGAGCCGTCACATCGCTCTCGAAACCGCCGGTATCGGGTATCTCCTGTTCTGCGCTTATTCGAGAGCAAGCGTCCAAGATGAGATCGGCTCGTGTTGCCCAGTGTCGATAGATGGTGGTCTTGGCGACCCCGGATCGGCGAGCAACCTCATCGACACTGACGCCGCCCAATCCGCTCTCGGTCAGGAGTTCGAACGTCGTCCGAAGCACGACCTCCTTCGAGCGACGCACACGATCATCGAGCGCCTCGGGGCCGCTGCGGTTCGCGCGTTGCGATCGCCCGTGCGCATCCACCAAGCCTGACTTCGACACGTCTTGACGCTCCATGATCCGCGTGCTACCATCCAAACGATACGATACCGTAGCGTATCAGAGCCAACCTGCTCGCACAACGGAAGGAGTCTATCATGGACTTTGTCTCGATCCGCGTGATTACCGACGACGTTCGGCGCATGGTCGAATTTTATGAACAGACCACCGGGCTACCGGCCAGATGGGCCACGGAAGACTTTGCCGAACTCGTTACACCTTCCTGCACTTTGGCAATCGGCCAGACGCGCACCGTGCAGCTGTTCGGGGAAGGTGCCGCGCGCCCGGCGGACAACCATTCCGCCATCATCGAATTCCGCGTCGACGACGTCGACAAGGAATATGAGAGGCTGAAGCATGTTGTCGGCGAGTTTGTCCAAGAGCCGACGACGATGCCGTGGGGCAACCGGTCATTGCTTTTCCGCGACCCCGACGGCAATCTGGTGAATTTCTTCACTCCACTGAGTAGATGAGGCCACATGAGGCCAAGTCCACCAACAGTTCCTCAGATGTGTAAACGCCGCTCGCCGAAGACCGGCAGGAGCTGCAATCGGTCGTAGTCCTCGGTGCCGGGCGTCGCGGTGAAGACGAGCAACGCCTGCGATTGGTCGAGATCGAAGAGGGATTGGCAGTGGAGTGCGAGGATGCCGAGTTCGGGATGCACGATGCGCTTGCGATCGTTGCGGCGGATGCCGATCTCGTGCGCGCGCCAGAGCCGCGCGAATTCGGCGCTCTCCGCGCGCAAATGGTCCACGATTGCGCCGGCCCGCGACCCGGCACCGTCGCGGGAGAAGGCATAGCGCAGATCGGCGGCGAACACCCTGCTATGCATCGCGTGGTCATCGTCGGGGTAGATGCGCCGCGTCGCCGCGTCGGTGAACCAGCGGTAGAACGCGCTGCGCTCCATGCCCGTGAACCGCGTCTGATCCCCGAGCAGCGCGACGGCGAGGCGAGTTTGCACCAGCGTTTCGCCGAGGCCGGTCATGACCTGGGCCGGTGTGTCGGCAAGCCGGTCGAGGACGCGCATTAACCCCGGATTGACGTGGTCGGTGCGCAGCGTGCGCTGCGGCGCGCTGTGCCCGCAGAGTCGGAACAGGTGATCCCGTTCGTCCAGCGACAGGTGCAGGCCGCGGGCAATCGCGGCCAGCATCTGCTCAGAGGGTTGCGGGCCGCGCTGCTGTTCGAGACGGCTGTAATAGTCAACGGACATCCCGCACAGGGCCGCAACCTCCTCGCGCCGCAGCCCGTCGGTCCGTCGCCGCGCTCCGTTCGGGAGACCGACGTCTTTCGGCTGCAACGCCGCGCGGCGCCTGCGCAGGAAGTCGGCCAATTGCGCTCGATCCATCATGTCGCGACCCCCGCCGGCTCGTGGCGTCGCCCGGCGGCCTGCATGCTGTGTTCCGTCTGTGCCGGGAACGTCACCCGTGCCAGCTGCTCGGACACCTCCCAGATGCGGCGCGATTCCGCCTCGTCGCGCGCCGCCCGATAGATCCCCTGCTCGGCGGCGGCGCCCGTGAGGTGGGCCCAGCCGTCCGGGCCGTAGTAGACGCCGCCCTTCGCGTCCGGGCTGGTCGCGGCGAACAGTGCGGGCAGGATACCCGTCTCGACCTGCTGGATCAGGAACGGGAAACGCGCCATCACGGGGAACCAGCGGGAGATGGCCGAAGCGCCGGTGCGCCCCATGTTCGGCCCGGAACTCTGCAGGTTGGTCACGGTCAGGCCCGGATGCGCGGCGTTGCTCACGATGCCCCATCTGTTTGCGCGGCTGCGCCGATCCAGTTCGAGGGCGAACATCATGATCGCGAGCTTCGACTGATTATAGGCCCGCAAGGGCGAGTACCGCCGCTCGCTCTGCAGGTCATCGAACGCGAGGCGACCGGACCGCGCCCCGACGCTGGCCATCGTCGTCACCCGTGCGCGTCCCGCGCGGAGCAGCGGGAGCACATGTGCGGCGAGGGCGAAATGGCCGAGGTAGTTGACGGCGAATTGCAACTCGAAGCCGTCCGCGGAGCGGTGGCGCGTGGGCGGCATCATGACTCCCGCGTCGTTGATCCAGATATCGATCGGTCGCCCTTCATCGTTCAGGGCACGGCCCAGCGCCGCGACGGAATCGAGCGACGCCAGATCGAGCGGGCGGGTAGAGATCATCGCTCCCGGCGTCGCCGTGCGAATGCGCTCTGCGGCGGCGGCCCCTTTCCCGGCATTGCGGACCGGCATGATTACCTCGGCTCCGGCGCGGGCGAGCCGCGCTGCGAGGCCGAAGCCGAGTCCGTCGCTCGCCCCGGTGACGACGGCGAGTTTTCCGGTCAGGTCGGGGACGTGAACATCGGGTTTTGTGCGTGGCATGTGAACCTCTCCTCTGATTGTGCGGGCGGATGAGGCCCGCGTTCGCGGCTTAGCTCTTGCCGATTTCGGCAAGTCGCGAGGCCACTTTCTCGCCGAGTTCGCTGACGAGGGCCACCGGGTCGGATGTCCGCGGCACGATCTCGATGAGGTCGATCCCCAGCCGGGCGTACTCCTCCATGCTCGCCAGAAAGGCGTCGACATCATCGAGCGGGTTGCCCCCGCCCAGGATCGTCTTCTGGATTGTGCCCATGTCGCGACCTTCCGCGTCGCAGTGGCGGGCGAGAACGTCGAGCTTATGCTGCACCTCGCCGGGTCCCGTCGCGAAGAGGTTGCAGGCATCGGCGTACTTGGCGACCAGCATCAGCGTCTTGCGTTCGCCGCCGCCGCCGATGAGGATTCGGGGCCGGGGTTGCTGGATCGGGCGGGGCACGCAGACGGTCTCGGCGAGGTGGTAGTGCGCGCCCTGATAGGGTCCGTCGTTGTCGCTCCACATCTGCCGGCAGATCTGCAGCGTCTCCTCAAGCCGTTCGAACCGCTCGCCGACCGGCGGGTACGGCACGCCGAGCCCCTGGTGCTCGCGCTCGTACCAGGCGGCGCCGATGCCCAGCAGGGCGCGCCCGCCGGACAACACATCGAGCGTCGTGACGATCTTGGCCAGCAGGCCCGGGTGGCGGTAGGTGACGCCCGTGACCATCAGGCCCAGGGTCATGCGGCGCGTCTGGCCGGCCAGGAAGCCGAGGGAGGTGTAGCCCTCAAGCATCGGGTCCTGCGCGGTGGCGAACTGCTCCATCTGGAACCAGTGATCCATCATGGTGAACGTCGCACAGCCGCCCTCTTCGGCGGCTTTGGCGGTCGCGGCGAGGGTCGCGCCTATGGCCTCGGGGCCACCCGGGAGGGTGAAATTCGCGTAGTGGATACCGAGCTGCATCAGATGCCTCCTCATTCATTGTAGACACGCCCGCGTTGGATAGCCCGCAGCGGGATGCGCCGCTGAGCCGTTGCGAGATGCTATGGACATTGTCGCACCCTCTCGGAGCGAGATTCAGGTCCCGTGTATCCATGGATTGGGGATCCATGTCTCGAAGGAGGGGGATGAATCATCGGGGCTCATGAAGAGGGCGATAGCGGAGGCTATGCCGACCGTCGGCACCTCGACCGCCGGCGCGATCGCCGCCCCTGCGTCCCGGCACGATGTCCTTTGTCGCCGTAATGCGATGGGGCCACGAACGCCGCGACGGGCCCGCCTGCTGCCCAACCTACGCCGTCGTCGCGCATTGCGAGCGGTTGTCGCCAGGTGATGCTGGTGGCGCGGCGCGCCGTGCAGCGAAGTGTCCTTGTAGGGGCTGTTATCATCACCAGAAGACTCGGAATCAGCCGGGTCGGTGCGCGTCGCCATGCGTCATCGTCGCCTCCGATCCGTCCTCACGCTCGTCAGGCGCCGTGAGCGAGCCAGTGCTACTGGCGGCCCGCGCCGTCGGGTTGTCAAGGCTGGACAGAACGATGGTGATGAGGCGAGCGATCATTGTGCGGAACTGCTCCGTCGTCGTCGCGGAGCCTTTGAATCCCGGCACGGCGCTCGCGAGGACCTGCGCGATCTGGGCCGATGACAGCGCCACCTTGGCTTGCTGGCGGACCAGCGGGTCTAGCACGTCCGCCACGAGGGCGACGAAGTCGGCGGTGGCCCTGGCCGTCACCTCCCCTGCAAACTTGTGGCTGCTCTCGTAGAGGTCCTTCGCATCGGGTGACGCTTGGACCAGCTCGAATCCGGCGACACACCACACATCCAACGCGAACGTCAATTGCTCCTCCGCCGTGGCAAAGCGGCCCCGCCCGTGGCGGATCTCGTCGAGCATGGCCGCGAACATCCGTGTCACGACCGCCGTCAGGACGTCCTCTTTCGATGGGTACACAAGGTAGAGGGCCGCCCTGGACATACCCGCCGCCTCGGCGATCTCGCCCATGGTGGCGCGCTTGAACCCATAGCGCATGAAGACTTGCTTGGCCGCCGCGATGATCTTGTCGTCGTTTTTCCCTGCCATCGCCATCTCCTCACTCGCGATTCCTTTAACCGGACGTCGCGCGATCGACGCGGATATCCTGGCCAGCCTAACGTCTGCGCGCCGCGCCGGTAGTCAAAAGCCAGACAGAGCGCGTGCGATAACGAGCGTCTCCTCCTAGTATTGACAATTCCCATCTAATCGTCCACTCTAGACAAATAGACAAGATATGTCACGTTGACATGTCGATGTATCAGACGACTGCTCGACGATGCCGACCTGCTCCGCCCTGCCTGCATGACAACGGATCGAGAGAGGAGATGGCGGACGCGTACAACGCGGACTGGATCGACGTCGGAGCGCCGGATCGTGAGCGACGAGAGGCAAGGTAAAAGGAGTACGAAATGCCAGAGAAAATGCGAATCGTAGGACTCGAGGAACACGTGGCGTTGCCAGTATTGCTCGATGCTTGGGCGCGGGCGGGAGTGCCGCAGATCCCGCAGCTCGGCTATGGCGACGAGCCGTTCGCGCAGCGGCTGCGGGACGTCGCCGATCGGCGCTTGGCCGACATGGACGATCAGGGCGTGGACGTCGCGGTGTTGTCCTTGGCCTCACCGGGCGTGCAGAACCTCGCGGCGGCGGACGCCGTGACCGTTGCGCGCGAGGCGAACGACGCGCTCGCTGAGGTCGTCGCTGGCAACCCGCAGCGGTTCCAGGCGCTCGCGGCCATCCCGACGCCGGCGCCCGAAGCCGCCGCAGCAGAATTGGAGCGCGCGGTCACGCAGCTCGGCTTCCGCGGCGCGATGCTGTACGGGCGCACCGGGACGATGCTGGCCGACGCGCCGGAGTTCGACGACCTCTACGCCGCCGCCGAGCGACTCCGGGTGCCCCTGCACTTCCACCCACAGACCCCCGTGCAGCCGGTCCTGGACGCGTACTACTCTGGGTTGGGCGGCGTCGGCATGGGGCTGGCCACCGCAGGGCTGGGCTGGTACTACGACCTGGGCATTCAGTACCTGCGGATGATCTTCTCCGGCGTGTTCGACCGCCACCCCGCGCTGCAGGTGATCGCCGGGCACTGGGGCGAGGTCGTCCTCTTCTACCTCGACCACACGGGGATCATGGCACACAATGCGAAGCTGGAGCGGCCCCTCGCCGACTACTTCCGCCAGAACTTCTGGGTGACAGGCAGCGGCACGGTGAGCGAGCGCTACCTGCGGTGGACGGCGGAGGTCGTCGGGACGGACCGCATGATGTACTCGACCGACTACCCGTACACCTACGGGACGCGGCCCGGCGGCTACCCGTTCCTCGACACGAGCGGCGGGGTCGGGCGGTCGTTCCTCGAGCAAGCGCCGTTCACCGAGGAGGAGAAGGCCGCTATCGGGTCTGGCAACTGGGAGCGGCTGACCGGGCATGTTGCAGCGAGTCGCGGACATCAAGGGGTGGATTGACGAAACGTCAATTGAAGGACGCTCACAGCCGCGACGCCCAGGGTCGCGACAGTGAGCGCGACGAACTGTCAGGGTGGGGTATATCCTAGCTTGACATCACATCGCTCGACGTCGGGAGCTTCGTGTACGATTTTCCGTTTCGTGAGGCCGCACCGCAATCAGCGACGTCTCCATCGTTACACTTCCAGACATTTTCCGTCTTTTGTTTTATTGCTGCGATAACGATGGAGTTATTGTTGCGGAGCATGGCATCGCTCCCTCTCGTTTCTCCGGAAACGCCCACGGTTGCGGCATGAATACGCCAGCATCGTACGACAGGAGGACCGGCATAGGAAACTCCATACGCCGGTTATCACAATGGACGGGGGTTTCTGTCGGGAAGATTATTGTGCGCCTTCATTGGTGGTTGGCGTGACGCCACGTTCACGGCGCATCACCGCGACCAGATACAGGCCGAGCACCGCCCCGTAGAAGAACGTATGGTAGACGAACTGCTCTCCCTTGGGCGCCATTTTGAACCACGGACGGCTGATCGCCCCAGCGACCACGAAGATGTTGATCAGCCAGAGGAGGAACCCGTAGACTGCGGCGGCGACCACGATCAGCACCGGCGAAACCCGGAGCATCGGGAGATACGCGATGATCAGCGCGAAGATCACCCCGTAGATGATGGACAGGACCATGTGGGAGATCACCCCGACGGGGACGGCGGTCGCCCACGCAATCTTCGGCGGCTCCTTCCCGATCGGGATAGAGGCAAATGCCTTCAGCGGCATGAAGAAGGGATTCCCGTCGATGACGCTCCCGCCGATCATCTCCGCCATCGCGAAGACGATGCCACCGATAATCCCCCCGATGACGCCATGTTTGATCGCCCAGGCCGGTGTTTCCCGCGCTGTTTGCATCCCGGCATCGCCATCCCGCGCGTTCGCCATGTATGCCATGATCGTATCCTCCGTTCAACAGAAAGGAAGTCGTATCTCGATCATGCATGAAACATGCCAATGGGTCTGTAAGGAATGGTTGTGTCCGTAAACTTCTGTAAATAGATCGCCGCTTTGACCAGCGCCACCGCTATTTACAGAAGTCTCCGGACACAACCGGCGTATCGCGGGCAGTGCCGAAAACGTTCGTTAAGCGGGAGTAGAACAACGTGATGCTAACTACACCCTATATGGACCATCGGCGCAAGAAGGACGATCCCGGCACCCCCGAGTAACCCACCGTGGCACCGCCACAACCGCCGCTACCGGGCGTTCGCGTGGTGGCGGGCGTGCCAGGCGTCGATGTGCGTCTGCTGCCAGCCCCGGAACCAGCAGGGCATCGCCACCGCGAGCACCAGATCATCGTGGACGCCGCTCCGGCCCTCGTAGCGGTCGTTTGCGGCCTCGGTGATCGTCACCTCGAACGAGAGCAGTTCGTTCACCAGCGTCGCCGCCTCGGGCAGCGCCTGCGCGATCTTCAGCCGATCCGTCTGCAAGAGCGCTTGCAGCGCGCTCACGAGGTCCCGCTTCGGCACCGTGTAGCGAAAGTCGCCGTCCGGGTCGAAGCCGACGCTCGTGCCGCCCGTGATCGTCACGTCCGCGAGGGGCATGCTGCCCGGTGGGCGCCCGGCGAGGCGGAAGAGGTCGGTCACCGGCGCGCCGACGCCCGTGCCGTCCACGACCAGCGCCGTGTCCCCGGCCAGCGGCGGCGACGCCATGAGCGCCGTCACCCGCTCCACAATCGCCGGGTACTTCGTGCCCAACGGGAAGCGCTCCAGGTGGCGCACCGCCAGCGGGGGCAGCGTCGGGCGGGCGCTGGCGAACTTCGCCTTTTCCCGGTGCGCGGGCGCGATGGTCGCAGGGGAGACCCAGCCCGTCGTCGGCACTTGACAGTCCCATCGTGCCTGCTCGGTGCCGATCCAGAGCGATTCCTCGATGATCGCCAGCGCGGTGTAGTCGCGCTGCTTGCCGAGGTCGAGGCCGAGGTAGAAACTGGGGAAACGGGGCATGGAACCCATGTGCATCACCTTTCTTGTGCGGCGAAGAGCGGCGTCACGCCGTCCGTGAGCGCGCCCATCACCACGTCGTAGCCGAAGACCTGATCGACGGTCTCCATGAAGCGGGCTTCGTACTCCTGGGCGAACCAGTACGGACCCAGTGTCGCGCGCTCCTCTTCGAGGAAGGCCGCCGGGATACGTTCGCAACGGTCCGCCGTCACCCGCACCCGCGCCCAGTCCGGCCCGCCGTGTTCCCATTCCTCGAAAAAGAACCCCCGCTTACCGTACGGCGTGCTCATCGCGAGCAGCCGCCCGCCCGATACCGCGAGCATCGGGCGCACGGCATAATAGAGTTCGTCGGGGATGCGGGAGGCCTCATCGAGGATCAATCGCGTCACGCCGCTGAACCCCCGGACCGTCCCTTCCTGACCGGGTAGGGCGACGATGCGACTGCCGTTGGCAAGGGTCAGTTGCAGCGCACTCTCCTCCGTCGCGGCGACGGGACGCCCCACGGCGTTGTAGACGTGCATCACCTTGCGCTGCACCAGGCCGGATTGCCGGAGCGATGGCGAGAGGATCAGCACGAGGCTATTCGCCGCGAACACGGCGTCGTGGACGGCGATTAGTGCCGCGATGGTGGATTTCCCCGCCTGCCGGTGGATATTGAGCAAGACGCGGGAGGCGCCTCCGCGCAGCACCGCACGCTGCCAGACATCGTCCGGTTCGATGCCCGCCGCTTCCGCGAGCAGCACCGGGTCAAGTGCCATCGCCAGATCGTGCCCGATGCTCATGGCGTGCCCGCCTCGATTGCCATCAGTCGCGTCGCCACCGCCGTGCGCGCCTCCGGATAGCCGTGCAGGGCATCCAGGAGCGCGGCGCGCGTCGCGATCCATGCCGGGTTCACCACGAGGTTCACAACGGGGGTACGGTCGATCTCCCCCTCCACCTCAAGCAGCAACTCCAGACACGCCCGCGCCTCCCGGACGCCCGCAAGCGCCGTGCGGTAGTCGCCCGCCGCTTCCGCCTTGAGCAGCAGGGCAATCGCCTTGCGCTTCAACTGCTCCACCTGTGCGAGCAGATCGTCGGCGCGGCTTATCTCCTTCGCCGCCTCCGCTTTGGCGAGCGTGGCGGGCAGGTGGTCGTCCTTGTGCCGTTGCATCGCCATGCGCCCGAACGCCTTTCCGTCAATCGTGAAATAGCGTGAAGCTACGCGCACCACCGGCTCCCCGGCGATCAGCGCCCTGTCGATCTCCTCGCGTTGTCCCTGCGGCAACGCGCAGACGGTGCAACTCCTGCCCACTGTGTCACTCCTCAGCAAGGGCGCATCGCACGCGGCCCCGATGCCCCTCGACTACCGTACCCCGCCGTACACCTGGTCGAGCGTCTGCGTCACGGCCACGTGCGACTGCACCCTCCGCGCGGCCGCGATCCGTACCGCGAGCGCCTCCCGTTTCTCCCGGTTGCCGAAGAGCCGCTGCCTGATGCTGCTCAGCGCCGCGTCCAGGCGGGCGACCTCATCGCCGTAGCCGCCCCCCTCCTTCGCCCGCTCCGCTTCCAAGCGGCGCTGCCCGTAGCGCAGGTGCAGCGCCAGGCGCGGGCGGTCGTAGCCCTGCATCGCATCCTCGACGCGATCGGCGAGGGCAGCGAGGGGCAGGCCCTCGGCGTCTTCCTTGACGAACGGCGCGAGCGCGTTCGCCTTGGTCAGATCGTCGGCGGTGAGGACGGCGAGCGGGTCCGCCTCGGCGCGGTCGAGCCGGTGCAGTTCCGCCTCGGCGTCGGCAAGCTCCGCCCGCGTCGCGTCCGCCGCCACGGCGAAGGTCTCCCTGAACGCGGCCAGCGCCTCGGCTTCGCGGCGCTGTTGCTCGTCGGGGGCGTAGAGCGGCCGCCCGTCGCGATGGAGCGCGGCCTTCTGTGCGGCGAGGGTCGCTCCTGCGCCATCGACCGCGCTGCGGTGTCGTTCCAGATCGTTCATGGTGTCGTTTCCTTTCGTCATTTGGTTCATCGGTTCGAGGGTCTCCGGGGTGCAACAGGCGGGGCGCGCGCGACTTGGGCAGCATCGAGGACACTCACCAGTCCACCGCCCGCGCCGCCGTCGATGGCGCGGGCCAGTCGAGCGTGGCGTACCACCGTCCGAGGTCGCTGCCGAGAAATGCCGCCTCCGCCGCGCGGTCGGCGCGGGCCATCTTCGCGATGAGCCGCACGGCGCGAGTCGCCAGGCGGAACCAGCGCACCTCCGCCCTGAGCGTGTACCGCCCGTCGAGCACCGCCCGCCCATTCTCTAACCTGCTCCGCAACACACCGAGCGCGGCGATGAGGCCGATGGTGTAGTTGCGCCGCTGGATGGGCGTCCACGTCGCGCGGTCGCGGTCGCGGGGATGATCGGGCAGCACGAGGAGGCGCAACGCTTTATCCACCGTGAGCGTGTCGAGCGCGACGCCGTAGCGCTGCGCGAACGCTTCCGGCGATGGAATGCCCCGCGTGCGCAACGCCTCCTTGAGTGCCGTCGCGTGACTCATCGCGCCACCTCCGTCTCGTCGAAGAGGTAGCGAACATCGGCGGCACTGAGAGGGGCGGCGGATTCGTCATGTGATTCGTCATCTTTCGTCATGCGCGCTGCCACCACCGCCTCTCGGTAGCTGGGGAAGATGCCCGGTAAGTCGCGATCCGTGATCGGTCGCGAGGTTGTGCGAGCGGGCGGCACATCGCTTGTTTCAGGGGGGGGAGGGGTATCTACCCCCTCCGACACACCTGCACTACTGCACAGCAAAGCCTCACGCAAACTATCTGCCGAGGGCAGCACATCGGCATCCTCAGGCAGCGGGTCGCCGAGACAAATCCGCGCCGGTTGCCCGCGTTTCTCTTCGAGGTTCTTCAAGTAGCCGCGATCAATGGCGGAATTGAGCCGCCGGGAGACCGCGCTCCGGTCCAGTTTCATGTGGCGCGCAACGGCGGTGACGGAGACCATCGCATCGGCGACGCCGCCGAGCGATGCGCGGACGGCAAGCACGGTGTCCCGCATCGTCGCCGCAACGGTCGCTTCGACACCCTCCGCAACGAGGTCGGCGATCAGTTCCCGGACGACGGCGTAATCCTCCACGGTGGCGATAATCTGGCCCTGCGTGTCCATCTGGCGGCTCGACTGATGCAGGATCGCATGGGCGCGAATCAGGTTCAGCAGTCCGCCGAAGTCGCGCCGCAGTCGCACAGCAACGGGAGGGACCGCGCCCGCCAGCGCCCTGGCATAGGGGATTGTGACGCGATGCTCCACTGTCGTCAGCCATACTTGCAGCGCGTGCCACGGCACGTAATCCACGGGTGTACCCGCGCCTTCCGCAAGTGCGTTCATCACCGCCGCTGTCTGGTCCTGCGTGTCCGTGACGGGGAGGGAGATGAGCCGCGTTTCATTCTCGGGATGCAGGTGCACGGCGGTGGTCGTGACGATCAACCCGGTCGGCCCTGCCCGCTCGATTAAACGCGCTCGGAGGCCGTCCTTCGTCTTCTCGACCGTCTCGTACCGCACGCACCCCTCAGACAAGAGTGAGCGCATCAGATAACTGGCGAAGTCGCCCGCCATCCCCGCCGCCTCGTAGATGACGAGTATGCGATGCACGAGGGGTTCGTCGGAGTAGGCGAGCGCGCGCTCGGACATCGCGGAGAGGGCGTAAAAGGCGTCCTGCGGGAAGAGAGCGAGCACCCGCTCAACGGCGTACGACTTGCCGCCGCTGGACGGCCCCTTGACGGCCACGGAGACGGGCCGGTCGAGCAGCCACGAGACGACCGCGAGGTAGAGCAGCTTCACCGCGCGCGCCTCGCCGACCAGACCGGAGTCTTTCAGCGCCCCCTCGACTGCCGCGAGGATATCCGCTTTCCCGGCAAGGTCTTTGCACGCCTCCCACGCTTCGCGCCCCGCTTCGTCCGCCTCGCGCGCCACGATCTCCGTCCACGGTTCGGCAGCGTCTATCGCGGGCTGCCACCGCACCAGGAACTGCTCCACGTCGGCGACGTGCAGCGCGGACGGGTCCTTGTGCTCGCCGAGCGTGACGAGCCGCACGCGGTCCCGGACGGACGATTTCGCGAGCCACTTGCGGACGGCCTCGCCGCCCGTGTCCGGTTCGATCACGACGTAGATGATCGGGATGTCGTCGAAGTGGGAAGCGTCCCGCGCCTCCTTCCAATTCGCCGCGCCGGGAAGACCGAGCGCCGGGATGCCGTGATGCCAAAGGGTATGGCAATCGCTCTCCCCTTCGACGAGCACGATGTATCCGGCCTCGCGTGCCATGTCGAGCCGCCACAGCCCGTAGAGGCAGATCTTGTCGTCGCTCTTCCACTTGAAGCGGTTGTCGATTCCCTCGCCCTTCGTGAGGGCCGTGCGATAGCGCGTCGCGGCGAGTTGGCCGTGCTGGTCCATGTACGGGATGCGCATCGCGGTCGCTCCCATGTACCACTGCTCGCCGAGGCCATACGACGTGAGAGCATCCACGGAGAATTGTTTCAGCGTCGCGTAGTCGGCGAGGGTGCAGCCGAGATTATTAGCCTCCCGCTTTGCTGTGCAGTGTTGATCGTGTGTTTGGGGGGATAGAGTACCCTCCCCCCCCTTATTGCGACGAACGCGGCTCGGCGCGTCCTTCTTCTCGAAGAGGTCGGCGAGATCGAGTCCGATGCTGCGGACGATCTGATCCGTCGTGCAGCCCGCGTGACACTTGACGAGCGCGCACCCGTCCTTGCCCTCGTTGATACTGAGGCTGTTGTTCTTGTCCTCGTGAGAGGGGCAGCGGGCGGTATGCCCATCGCCTGCTTTCTTGACGTTCCCGAGTCTGTCGAGCAGACGCGCGACCGGCTGGCTGCTCACATGGCACCGCCGTCCGTCGCGCAGAGATCGGAGAGCAGCAGGACAGCCGCCGCCATGTTCCTGCCCTCAGCCAACACGAGGCCGTAGGTGAAGATCGCGACGACCATGCCGTCGGTCGTCAGCCGGTACGCCTCATTCGCCATCGGCACCTGCTCGGTGAACCCGTTCGTCGCCATCAGCCACGTCGCGAGCGCGCCGGGTGCCAGCGTCGCGAATGAGGAGGCAGAACGCTGAAGGAGGGTTGGGGGAGCATTGGCCGTCATCGCGCCCCGCCGATCTGCGTGACGCCGCTCACGCCGCCCAGAGGGACGCGCGGGCCGCGAACGAGGGTCGCAGCGGCCCGGTGGTCATGGCCGTCCCGGTAGTGCCGCAGACGGTCGCTTTCTGCTGCGGTTGCGATGTCGGTATTTTGTGCTACCATTCGTTCGAACTCCATTTCACTCGATGCCCGCCGTTTCCGCCGTTTGCCCCGGCGGTTCGGCATGCCCTACGCCGCATCACGCGGCCCTTGTGCCTGCTCTTCAAGCCAGCGCTCGAATGCGCCCCGTTCGTGGCGCACCGAACGCCCGAACTCGATCCGCCCCGGTAGTACACCGGTCAAGCTCATTTCGCTGATTTTGCTCACGCTGAGATTGAGCATTCGGGCGATGTCGCCCTGCGTGTAGTAGAGCCTCGGCGCGTCCGATACGCGCCGGGCCGGTTTGCGCGGTGCAGTCGCAACCATCCCTTTGTCCTTTCTGCCTTCGAGAGGCGATGAGATTGAGAGACCTTCGCCATCGCGAGTCCGTCATTTCTCCTTGGTTGGTAAGGCGCTGATGGCGTGGACACAACACAATGCCACTGCATCATAGGCCACAGCGTACACCGTAGAAACATTTATTGTAAGACTGTCGATTGTAGGCTAGTCCCAACCCGGTGCTTAGACCCGACAGGGGGCAAGAACTGACGTCTAGGCGACGTTGAAACGACGTTCGAGATCGTGAATACTCTGGTTCACGTAGGAACGGGCGGCACCTTCGGCGGCTGCTAGCTCGCGTTGCGACATGCCATCCGCTTTATGCGCCGCCCACCATCGCGCCTGTTTAGGGAGTTCATCGTACGGATTCTTGCGCCCCGCCCTTAGAGGGGCTGCCCGCTCGTTGAGGTCGGCTTTCAGTGGCGTCGTTCGCCATTCCGGGTTTTCTGGCGTACGGCGGATTTGGTGAGTTCGCTCGCACCATTGCCGTGTAGGAAGGTGATACTGGCAGTATCGCAACGTGTAACCGACTGTCTCGTCTGAAATACGCAATTTGCGAAGAGCCGCCCGCACCGCCGGCTCGTCTTTTTCCTCCCAAGCCTTGTGCAGGGCAACCGTCGGCTTGCTGTTGAGCAGAGCGACGATCTTTTCAACCTTCTTCGCGTGTGCTTCCTCCGCCTCCTCTTCCGCTTTCAGGTTCCGGTCGTGCCGCTCTGTAGACTCATCTCGAAGGCGGCGGTAAAGGCGAGGGAGTTCACCTCTCATCTGTGTCATAAACGCTTCTTCGTCACGGTATGCGAATGGGTTGAGAATGATTCCCTGATCGAGCGAGAACGTAATCGGCGGATGCATCTTGAAGTAATCCGGATGTCCTTTTACGAACCGGGAACGATCGGTCTGTACCCCTTCTTTCAACTCGCACCATAAAGCATCGACAAGCGCGTTTATGCCATGAGGCGTGATGACTGCCGTAATCCGGTCGTCATTGAGATTGTGGCGGACGGCAATGGAGGCGGCGTGCCGCATCAAATTCTGTATCTCTCGAACGGTGTAGCGCGAAGACGAGCTATCAAGTCCTTCCGGGTCGAATACCTCTTCATCATGCCGTCGCGGCTCTCGCCGTCCGATCACCGCTACGCGCGTCGCACAAAGCGCCTCTTTTACCGCATCGTACTCGCGTATCGCCCGGTAAAGATTCCACGCTGTCTCAAGTTCAATGTCTTCTTCCATAGCCTCACCTCGGATGCTGCCCTCACCGTTTCCGCGTTTGCCTGCCATCCATCATCCCCTTCGTGAGGGGGCCGGTTGCCCGGCCCCGCTGCTCCGTGTTGCCAATGAGCAACACGGAATGTGAACCGGAATCTAAAAGCGTTACCGTGGTAACGCCTCCTGGCTCATCGCTTCGTCGCGCGCAACGCCGACAGATGCGCGCTCGCCTCCTCCGTGTCCCCGATGCAATACTGCGCGTTGCCCGCCACCGCGAGCGCCTCGAAGGTCGCGCACAGCGTCTCGTATCGCTTCTCGCGCGCATTCGCATCGCTCGACGCAAATCCGCAGGTGTGGCCGCTGTATACGGCCTGTTCCGCAAGATGGCAGGCGATGGCAATTTCCATCGCCTCATCGGGCTGCAGCTCCACGGTGATCGTGCCGGTCGCGATGTCGTTGATCTTCATCGCCGGTCCCCCTCCACGCGCTGGCAGAGGGCGTCCAACTTCCCTTGTGTCTCGTGCGGCTGATTGCACCACCCGTGCATTTGGCTGATCGCGGACGCGGCGGCGAAGAAGCATGCGGCGTTTTCGAGGGCGTACGTCTCGCGGTCGTCCTGTCCGACCGCGAAGCGACATGCCTTCGCCAGCGTCTCGCAATCGCGTGAATCCAGTTCGACCACGGCCCGCTCGCCGAGGGACTTAAGAAACATTGTCTGCCTCGCTCTCCCCGTCGAACGGATGAAACGGGAGGCGGTAGCCCATCCCGTACTTCTGCAAGCCGGTCAGCGATTCGCGTTCAATGGTCTTCGGCTTGATAACGTAGTTGCTGTGGAGGAACGCCGCCATCCCGGTCGCGCGGAACATCGACTCGTACGCTTCGATCACCGCCGATAGGAGGCCCGCATCACCCATGCCCGCGAAAGGATCGATGTCGGGACTGAAGCCCTGAAGACGCGCGGCTGCCACAAGGCAGGTGGCGGCGAGTATCTGCGCTTCGTCCGGGTCGAGTTCCAGTGTGATGACGCCGGTTTTGATCTCTTGCAGTTTCATCTCTTCCCCTCCATAAACGAGCGGGGCCGGAACATCCGGCCCCATTGACCCCTGTGCTATGCGCGGTAGCCGCTGCCCCACGCCGATGGGCTGTCCTCGAAGTCCTGCGACGGCTCCCCCGCCTCCACGTCATCGGGCGTCGTCAACTCGTGGCACGTCAGCATCCGGTCGAGCCGGAACGAGCGCACCTCGCGGCGCATCGTGCAATATGCTTTGCAGGTGATATTGTTGTCTTTCGTCAGGGTGATGCTGTTCGGCCAGAGCACCCGCGCGTCCTGCTTGCCGTCCGCGCCGATGTAGAGCGTCACGACCGCCGACGAGTCGCGCATCGCGTCCTTGACGAGCGCGAGGGTGTCATAGGCGACGCGATAGCCGTTGTAGCGGCTGTAGACGTGGCAGGCGACTTCCATCAGGTTGAAGTCGGTCTGCTGATCGATGGTCGCGGGCAGGGTCATGCCGCTCTTCGCGGCGACGGTGCGGGGTGCGGTACACTGAGTCTGCATGAGGAACCCTCTTTCCGATTGCCAACCCCGGAGCGTCTGATCCACGCTGCCGGGATTCCCTGTGTCCGGGGACCGTTCCCCTTCCATGCTTCTATTATATGACGGTTGACACGCATAGTCAAGGGGTGTAGACTCGCAATGTGTGACGGATGTACGATAAAGGCATGAAGATTGGAGAGCTTGAAGTGCTATCGCTTGCAGAGGCCGCAGAGGTGCTTGGTGTAACGCGCCGCAACCTGAGCAACCAGGCGAAACGGGGGCGCATCGAGGCCACGATGCTCGGTGATCGGTACGTCGTCACGGCTGCGGAGGTTCAGCGCTACCAGAAAGAGCAGGCGGGCAAGCCGGGGCGCAAGCCAAAGAATGGCGGCGAGCAATGACGGATGATGAAGATGGCCGCAGTCCGATTATTGTCGAAGATGACGCCCTGCGCGGCGGATTCACGCAGATCCCGAACAGCATCC
>JAABUW010002455.1_pt1 | contig 28254 bp, 35 predicted proteins | sample 5560081 | NCBI WGS metagenome assembly JAABUW01 (sample SAMN10711882, study PRJNA513363) | rock metagenome | isolation source: Antarctica rocks | place: Antarctica: Victoria Land, Knobhead sud | reverse complement strand
AGCATGCGTGAAGGAAGGGGTACGGATAAGAAGAATCCGAATTTTCAGCAGTCAATTTTGGTGGGGCATTCCCTTCTTGGCGTTCGGATCCTTATTCTACCCGCGAGCCGGTCGAGCGAGGGCTTGGCAGGGGCTGGAGGGGATTGATACTCCAGAGTACGGAGGATGACAATGAGCTGGGAGGACATTTGCCCCGGAAACCACACCCTAGTAGTACTCCACTGGGCGCCCACAAGCAAAATAGGACTCCCCATAAAAGTCTTCCATAAGATACCGAGTCAGCAGTCACTGTGTGGCCTAGCCTCAATCCCTGGCGCAAGTGTTGCAGAAGCTATGGAGTTCAGCTTCAGCAGCCGGCAGATCGTGGAATGCCCGAATTGCTAATCCAGGCAATCGTATTAATGACAAATCCGAAAAAGAGCTAGGTATTCTGACAACCACCCTATCTTCTCCTTCCTCAACCTTCGCATCTTCCTCTCCATACCTACTCTTTGCCCATAGCGACCACGGTAGCAGCTCAATCGCACTCAACATCAGCGGCCTAAACACTTACATAAGACACGTTCGCCAACATGTCTGTCGTTCTCATCTCGGGCGCCAACAAAGGTCAGTGTCCTGGCTGACGAATGAGAACGAAGTAGCATAAATCTCAAAAGTTACAGCAACTGACCCTCCACTCCCCAGGAATCGGCGAGGGTTTCGTCAAGAAGTATCTCTCACGTCCCAACACCACCGTCATCGGCACCGTCCGTAATCCAAACGCCGCCGAGTCCCAAGCTCTTTCCAAACTGCCGACCGCCTCGGGCAGCAAAGTTATCCTCGTCAAAGTTGAATCCACATCTGAGACAGACGCAAAGGAGGCCATCCGCAGCCTCTCCTCGCACAACATCAGCCACATCGACACCATCATCGCCAATGCCGGCATCTTCAGACTGGCCGCATTCCAGAAGGTTTCCGAGATGAAGACTTCCGACCTGATCGAGCACGTCGATGTCAATGCCGCAGGCGTAGTGCGTTTGTTCCAGGCCACGCTACCACTTTTGCAAAAGGCCAAGAAGCCCATCTTCATGGTCATGAGCTCGGGCGCGGGAACCATTACAGGAATGGAGCATGTGCCGTTCACGGTCAGCTCTTATGGAGCGTCAAAGGCTGCTGTCAACTTCCTCATTCGTCGCATTCACTTCGAGCAGCCTGAACTTATTGCCTTTGCTGTGCATCCTGGGTATTTCCTTCCCCAATCTTACCTGTGATCGTGTGACAATGCTGATGTGTTGGTTGACACAGTTTGGTGAAGACCGAGGAGGGCAATGCAGCAGCTAGGTCCTTCGGGCTGCCAGAAGCCTATACCACTGTGGAAGATAGCGTCAACGGGATGCTTGCCAAGGTATGTTGTGGTTTCCCCCCTGAGTCGCTAGTTGTGTAAGCTGACCAACGCTTTGCAGATCGATGCCGCTTCTCGTGAGGAGACTTCAGGCAAGTTCTTGGCTTTCGATGAGACGCCATTGATGTGGTAGATCGTTTGCTGTGGAGGTCCTGCACCATTAGGATTCCGTGACCGGTCTTCTGGTGATGCATCAATGGCTTTCAGTGATGAAATGAGCGATGACGAAAGCGACAGCGTGAAAGTTGGTTTCATTGATGACTTCAGCGATGGCTGATACCGTATTGTTAGCATGAATCAGGAAGGCTAGTCAGCTGACGAAATAATCAAGATCAGAGGCCATGAGCACTCGAAGATTTCTTCAATATTGTCCATACTCTCACCTTTCACGAACCAGATGTTATCCACTACTGTCACGAATGAGACGTGGATTTGTAAATATATGAGTGGGTTGGAAGATCATGAGTGGAACGCGGGTAGGAAATGATGTGTGCCAAGCCCCGTTCACGTGACCTGATTTCGTCTCTTACTCCTCAACCATCCCAAATGAATAGTACAGAGAATGGATCGCCTATCTTGTACGCTCTCCGCGTGATAGACTCCGACAGCATACATTGATCGTACAGCCTGTACTTGGAATTATGATTTTGCTAGGTGATCAAATGGTCGTTGGTAAGAAGTAGAGTTGAAGTATCTTACATGCTGACAAGCCACTAGGATAGCTCTACAATTGTTACGGCCGATCCCCAAATTATGTCAAAGTAGCAGTCTGTGACTGGTACAGCTCTGTATTAATACATTTTCCCAGTTGCCAAAGGAATGAAAATTCAGATCTGGTCTGAAAAGGAAAAGGAAGACAAGACCACCATGCCTCAACCCACCGTTCCCAAATCGCCATTAGTAATTACTATCTCCCTACGGTCGACAGAACCGGCCAACAGCATCCGCAACCCAAGCTCCGCACCCCACAGCCGTCGGCGCATAGAACAGATCCCGCGGGTCATTCTTCTTCTTGATCGCCGACAGCTTTCCTTGGTTCCGCCCATAAAATGCATCCAACGCGTACGTCCCACTCCCCGGCGGCAGCGCTACCAGACCAGGATTGTTTTCTACTCGTCATTTCCCAGCAATGAACTGCTCTTTTTATGTCCACAGGACATTGAGTAAGAACTAGACTTAAAATTGTGATTTGATATTTGCAGCTTGTGAGTCGTTGGGTAGACCATGTAGCTTTTCTGAGCACTGAATATATAACACCCACTCTATATGTATCCACCCGTAACGAATGGGCTACGCAGCAAGATGGCTGCATGACGGCCAATTTCAGTGTCGAACCGCAGCCTAATTCGCACCTTTGTCAGTCAGCAAACAAGCGGCTTCCAAAGAGTCATTGACTGTTTCACGGCCTGTACACCGCTAGATTCGAGGAGTAATCCAACCCTCGTCCATCACGACTAGATTTGCGAGCAGATATGCTCTTGCTACGCAGTCTCTTGTGCGGTGGAGCGTACACTAGACGGAGAAGCTTCTCAACTGCGGAAAGACTATACGACTGGAATGTATAAGCCTATTAGAATGCCATGCTGGCTATGATTGCTTGACAATCATTGCATGGTTGCGGGTTAGAAAATTAGGTTGCATGAGATATAAAGACGTGGTAAGTCATCGACTAATCGAATACGCACGTGACAACGGATCCACGTTGATACGACCAATAACCTGTATCATCCTGCAACTACTCCACCCCCAATAGGCGCCACACTAGCTCCCATCCACACCCTGCCACCTATTCCCAAAGATCATCACCTCCATCACCTTTCCCGGCCCCACCAAAGTCTTCCCACCCAACCTCGGCCGCCTCGCCACACACCTCGACTGAATAGCCCCAATTGCGGCCTGTATCTCGCCAGGATTGAATCGGGCTTCTTCATCCTCACCAGTCATATCCAACCAGATCGTGCACGATTGCACCGTGAAGCTGTTCGGAAGGGGGAACGGTCTCCTGTGCGTGCAACGGAAGTCAAAGTCGCCACCGAAGATGCCGGTCTGGATCATTTTCCAGCTTGCATCTATGCAGTCGATGACGTTTGTGGGGACGAAGGGGGGGTCGATGCCGTCTTGTTGGAAACAGGTTATTTTATCGCCGATGGGTGAGCTGCTGGCGATGGGTGAGGAGAGATTGAGGGGCTGATAGATGTTGGGATGGATCGGGTTGTTGGGATCCAGTGGATTCGAAAGGACTTCTGGAATCATGAGTAGACCAAGGATGGCTAATACAAACATCCTTTTGAATTGTGGGGGCACTTCGATTCCTATCAACAATCCAGAGCCTGTTGAACAGAATGAGACGTGGAGCGAATCGAGAAAGAATTTACGAGGCACGCGAGATGGGAAACTGAAATTACCATAGCCGAAATCGTGGGGAAAGAGCCGCGATTCCTTCCAAGCATCTGCTGTCGCTTCCAAAACTTCCGATCGGCTGTTGTCTCGACCATAACAAGCCCGAGGGCGCGCCTTTCACACGGACACCGCCAATCTGATCCCACGGTCTGCTGGCGTTGCGGGTGAACGCTAGAGACGGGACTTCATGCGTGTTTGAAACCACGTCTGCCGCTTTAACCTACTGCTTCATCAGCGTAGCTTTCGATATGGCTCCGCGGAGGGACCAGAGATTAGCACCCTGGACATCATCCCGGAATAACTGGGAATCATTCCCCACAATCACATGTTTTGCACAGGACATCTTCCATGTTCACCGCGAGCAACCTGAATCCTCCGCCATTGAATGGACTTCACCGAGAATTCTACACGCTCATAATGCCATTTCTCACCTCCTCACCTCCTCACCTTCCGCTGCATAACCTACGACTCCATATCCTCTGTTCTCAGCCCCGTCGTCAGTGATCTATAATCGGTTTACAGCCTAGGTTAAGATGTGATGGATGGACTCGATGCGTTAGACGTAAAGAAAAGGTGACTGTAGTAAGACATAGCGTGGCCGAACTAGAAGCGGTTGAGATAGCTGCGACGAAAGGAGACAGGCTGATTAGTGCCGTGATGATCTTACCTGTAGAGCCGAGTGAGAGTGTGGAAAAAGGTCTTTGAGGCTGGGGTGAAAGACAGGAGCCACAGGGTCGAAGTCAATGCCGCTGCAGAATGCGATGATGCGCACGTTGCTATTGAGTGAAAACCCTGGAAGCTGATATTCGATGTGTAAGGCCGTTGGTGGTGCATCGTTATTGAACTAAGGGACTAACAAGATACCGACGCTTTTCGCTATTGGTATGTGGCTGGACGTGAGGAGATAGGGAAGATGACAGGGACTCAAGAGTATAGAGATAGAGAACAGGGGGACATTTGGTTTGCTTTCGAAAATCCGGAAACGACAGGGGACCTACATGCTGGCTTTGTTGATGGACTGAATTGGGGGAATGAATGCTGCACAGCTTGCACTAATAATGTAGACTTGATCCTAGACTTGAGCGAATTGATTGCTGTATCTGCCACCTGCACCTACCTCCCAGCCTGGTCTGTCGTCCTTCTTCTGGCTCTTGATATGGTCACGATGTGAGTGATGCCGACTACGCTCACCACTATGACGTCCATGTCCGGAAGAACGTTGCGAAGAACCGTCCTTGAGTGTCCCCCAATCTCGCCTGGACTTTTCATCAGCAATTGAAGGGCCAAGATTAAACCCTTCCAGATCATCCTCCTCCCGTCTTATTCTTCTCTTCCTCCTCTCACGTCTTTCACGACGCCGGTCTGCTTCTTCAAGCTCCCTGATCTCGCGATCCTTCTCTTCTTTCCACTTCTTTCTCTCCTTCTCCACCTCCCTGACCCCAGCAACACCTTTCTTGATAGCCGCCAACGGATCATCAGCTGCTATTCTCGTCTTCTGTCTGTCTCTTCTTCTTGGGTCTTCGTTGCCCCAGACATCCCTCGATGGCTTCTCAACTTCATCAGTTTTATTGTCACCCATAGTATGGTACCAAGGTTTATCTCCGATTGCCTGTTTGAAGCCAGCTGCGTTGGAGAAACGCATGGTGTACTGGTCTTCGTGCTCCTTCTGCCTTTTTGCCTTCTCTGCTTCTGTTTCTGCATTTTTCGAGGTCCTAGGTTTTGACCCTTCAGCTGGGAAGAGATTGATGTGACCACGATGATCGGTGATAGGAGCGTCACTACTTTTCTGACTCTTCATTTTCAGCTCGGCCTTAGGAATGAGAGCGCTGTTCTCCTGGGCAAATCTAATATCCCGCTCCGTATCGTCTTCTCCAGCGATCCTCCTCCTTTTTCGTTCTCGACCTGCCCCATCTTGTTTGGTGCGGTTTCGCTCCTCTTCCTCTCTTTCTGGAGCTGGCAATGGATCGACATTTATCCCCCGCAGTTGTTGTAGCCGTCGCTCGGCATCAACCTCCTGCATACGCTGCTCCTCGGCTCCTTCGCGAGCGGCGGCCGCAGCTTCGTCTTGCTTGACCTTGGCAATGTTGTCGGCGTTGTAGACGTTCCATGATTTTTTTCCGAGAAGATGTCTGTGATCCTATCAGCCATGCGACCTTTGAATTAAGTAGATAAATTGACAAAGGCATGATGCTCTGTCATAGCCGAAGCCCAAACTAGCTATGAAAGTCACAAGTATTTAGTGTCGTGTAGTGTGCGAAGAAGTTAACGTGACTCGGACATAACAAGGGTGTGGGCGCAGATGGCACTGAATGAATAGGATAAGCGTGGGACCTCTTCTTCGAGCATGTGTATGTCTTGGCATAAAGGCTGACTATTTTGATAAAGGATGATACGCTAGTCAGTAATGTCGTATATGATACCGGAGTTTGAGAAAGACCGACTTCATGAATTAACGAACAGCAATGAGACTTCAATACATCTTCCGGCTTTATTGAAGAGCTTTCTGTGAGATTAGCACAGATGATCTTGTCACAAGAAGTCAGTACTTGAGGACTTCGCCTTCCGGAATGTAGATTCTTGGCGTTTGTACAACTACTTCCGCGTCATCAATCGATATCATCACCTTACTCTTTCTCTACTTTTTTGGGCAGCCTCTTAGCACATTAGTCACCATTGGGAAGCACAGTAAGCATGGCTGAGAAAGGATCGAAGTACCGGCAGGAGATTCAACAGGTAGGCTAAGCCCATTCAAATGATGCAATGAAAAGGTGAATCCTTTTGCCTTCAGATGGATGGTTCTGCTTCTCTATTCCAGACACAGCTTAGCACCCTCTTGGAGAGTTCCTGGTATACCAATACTCTTGATCGACTTGAATCGTGCCGTAAATATAAATGTGTGTGCACGACGCCGTAATGCTTTGGTGGGTGGACGGTGTACTTGGAAACAGTTCGGCATAATGAGAAGCCTGCTCTTTTGTTTGCCCCCTGTCCAGCCCTATCATTTCACCTGGCAACCCGAACACCGAATCCGTTTTCACTCCATAGTAATCACCTTTCTTCAATTCCAGCCCTGGGCTTAATGGCTGCTTTGCAAGGCAGACCGTCGTTTGGTCTCTCGGCAGCAATCGGCTTGCCTATGTCTTGTCAAAATCCGGGTGTTGCTGTGCGAGCAAGCATGGTGCCTTCACTCGGCGACAATGACTGCTATCGGAACGAGAGGATCGAGGGGTACAAGCGCATCGTACTGATTCCTATGATTGAACAGATGATGTTTGTTGCTGGCGAAACGGGAGAGCCATCGAGCGAGACTACTACACTTATCGAACAGATCGTGCACGAGCAGGTTTATGAGATGGTGGGCTACCTTTTTGACCTAGCTACCACTACAACTAACCTGAACAGTTGAAAAAGTCAACGGAAACTGCTACCCGCCGAGGATCCCGCACCATCGCCCATGCTGACCTGTTCTTCCTGATCCGGCATGATAAAGCGAAGACCGCTCGTCTCAAAACTTTTCTGTCTTGGAAAGATGTCCGGAAAACTGCGAGAGACTCGGACGATAAAGGTGCTGACGCAGCAGATGCTGCCGATGATGCTCTCGGTGGTGGAGATGGTGCAGGTGGGCCCACAGCCCCCATTGGCGACGTGACGAAGAGAAGCAAGAAGAAGATTAAGCTTCCCTGGGATATCTCGAGTTACTTTAGCGAGCAATTGCCTGAAGGCGAAGATGAGGACGACGAGGAAGAGGAAGAAGCAAATATCGCTACTCTCGAACGTCTTCAACAAGCCGACAAACGCACCAAGGGCATGACCAAAGATGAGTACGTTCATTATAGCGAGTGTCGCCAAGCCTCCTTCACCTACAAGAAAGCCAAGCGCTTTCGGGAGTGGGCCGGTTTTGGCATCGTCACAGATAGCAAGCCGAATGATGATATAGTGGATATCCTGGGCTTTTTGCTTTATGACATTGTACAAACGTTAACTGAGGAGGCTCTAACGGTCAAAGCGGAGGAAGATCGGTACAAGACTCGTCATGGTGGTTCTGATGCCCAGACCAAGAAGCGCAAAAAGCAGACTGGGCTCTTTGATCCGCCCGAAGAGGGCACAACGCCTGTAACGCCCAAGCATGTCCGAGAAGCTTTCCGCCGTCTGCAGGAAAAGCCCATACCCGGCAGATGCACGGTGTGGATGGGTCCGCAAGGAATCAAGAAGACTGAGCTGAAATTGGTACATAATATGTTCGTCCTTCAGTCAGAGGAATCACTAACGTGAAATCACAGATTTGAGGCCTCAGAATCGGGCGTTACGAAGCCATAAGGCAGGATTATACCCAAGGATGCCGCACGGATGGCTGCTTGCATCGTTGAAATTTCAATTCCAAGAAGAGCGTGACTTGCGTCGAAAACCCCCGTTATCGTAGGCATCGTTGATCGGATCGAAGTCTCAAAAACGAATATATGACGTGCAAAGACGAACGTGCGTTTACCTTGCGTACTTTCATGGGTATCTAAACGCCTACAATGCAAATTTATCTACGTGGATACCGAGCAATATTCGTCTTCATCCCAATACAGCTCCCACCTAACAAATAATCCCTCCCCCAAACCCCTCATCCTGCTCAACCTTCACCCCAACCCCACCCTCAGTCTTTCTCCTCTTCTCATTCCTCCTCCTCCTCTTCTCCTCCCTCTCCCTCTCCTCCACCTCAGCCCTAACCTCCAACCTCCTCCCCAAATCCACCACATCCCCCACCCCCACCTTCTCCTCCTCCCGCCGCCTAACCAACCACTCCAACCTCTCCCTCACCTCCTCCAACGTCGCCCTCTTAACCTCCCCAGACTGCCCAACAGCAACCAAATGCTGCCGACTATTCAAATGCTCCACAAACTGCAAATTATCCTTAAACGTCAAATCACAATCCGCACAATAGAAACCCGCTCCACGTCCTCGCTTGCCAGTCGCGGCGCCAGCGGGCACGAGCGTGGTTTTGCCGACGTTGTTGGAGACATCGAGGCGGGCGGTGCGGGATTCGGTTTGTTTGGCGTCGGGCGGGGTGGAGGCGCGGGGACGGTATTTTTGGCCAGAGGCTTTGGCTTCGGCGCGCGCTTTGCCTTCTTCTTTGTATTTTGCCTCGCGGGCTTCGGCTTTTGCGGCGTATTCGGCTCGGTCCCAGGTTTTGCGGAAGGAGGTGTCTGAGGCGTTGGATTTGGTGGGGGCGGACATTTGGCAAGGATGAGGGCGTTGATGTGGGCGGGTGGGAGATGGATATAGGAGGTTTATGAATTTAACAGAGGCTAGTCGTTTGCATGAGCGTAGAATCGTGTAGTGGTGGAGATCAAGGTGGTTCTGAAGAGGCAACATCGAGATTCAAGCGGGCTTAGCGCCTGAAGCGCCCTTCAGCTTGGTCAACTTTGATCAGCCCTTCTATTTCTCGTGCTTCTTAGTATTAGCTGGCTTGTGGCAATTATCTGGCATAAGACCATCTCGGCCAAGTCTCACAAGTACAGGACATCATCTGTCGGACGCTTGTTAGACACATATGTGGATTAAGCTATGTTGTATCACCTGCTTCTATCGACAACGCTTGCTCCCTGTACCACTCTATCTTGGCATCTCCCTTCCAGACGACATCACATCAAGGTCCGACGCTCCCTCCTACCACTCGATTGTTTGCGCAGAGTATACCCTCCCGGTTTCGTTCAAGTTAGGTTTTAGATCATTATTACGTTTCACCAAAACCGCCTTCTTCTCTCGAAAGCCATTCTTCACCTTTGCCGCCGCTATGCATTACCCATTCTCCTCAGATCCAAACCGCTTATCTTCGCTCTCTGGCTCCTGTCAAAGCGTTTCCGCTCCAAAACTAGCTGCATCTTGGTCCTCATTGATGCTGTCTATGAACCCCGATCGAGAGGATTTGAGGGTATATTTTGTTCGCAGCCATATTGCACACCAGCGCGGAATCGTGCCCACCAGGGTGCCCTGACTCTGTATAAAGGTTTTCTGCGAGGTTAGTGCCTATGAATGTGTCCATGACCCATGATGCCATGTCGCCGATGCCGTGCAGGTGTCCTCAGGCCTGGGATATACCACCGCAAGAATTTTCTAAGTGGCGAAACGTATGAGTCGTAACGCATCTCCAAGCGCTTAACCGGGATTAGGTCTTGCGTCACTTCGTCCTACTCTCCCCAGTCTTCGAGCTACATCCCAGATCTCCCTGGTGTATATCTGGTACAGTGTAGTCAGATGTTATCGAAGACATGACCAGATTCTTTGGACTGGATGCAGTCATTACGTCTCATAAGGTTATATCCAAGTTATAGAATATATCAAGGTCGCTCAGCGCGGGCCTGCCAATAATTGCCGCTGCTGAATATATCACAGGGCGTGACAGCCGACGGCACATCCTACGAATAACTTGGCTTCTGGTTCTCTACTCTTTCTCCTCTACCAGACCACTATAAATTGCAACATCGACATTATCTCTTCCCAAACATGTTTTCTAACGCCGCTGGGTCCTTGCAATCCTGCTGTCTGCACCCTTTGTATACACACAAGAAATGTCTCATTCCTGGGCAAGCAATGACTCAGACATTCGCGAAAATGGTTCTAGACAAGGCTCCACAACGCAGCCTTGACCAGTGCCTTGAGATAGGACAAATCCTATTGTTCAGGAACTTTGCTTTCCCCAATGAGAACAGCAGTATTATTGTTAAGACAAAGAAGCATTACGAACCACAATGCATGAAGACTCTACCTCAAGCACAAAGCTCAACTTTTCCCCATATAAAAGAGAGACTTAATCCTCACCTCGAGCTTCATCTCCATCATCTCAATCGCATCCGAGACTTCAACTTAGCAAAAGCCCGATCCCCTTAGCAGCACAAGATACATCCTCGAGAAAAACATCATCACTACGAACATAACAACGAGCGAACCCACAACCATGAATTCCTCCAACGAAATCACCATCACAGCGAGCGAACCCACCACCATGACCTCCTCCAACGAACTCGCTACAACAAGCGACCCTACAACCATGAACACCTCCACCACCACCGCCACAACCAAAGCCAGCGCAACCAACTACTCCTACCACCCCCGCAACGACATCAAAACCCCCCCAGCCTTCCCCGTAGCCTTCTCCCCTCTCCGAACCCGCTCCACAAAGCGCACAAATAGAGGCTACAAGGACACCGCTACCGTCAAGATGCCGGTTAAAGTCAAGAGGGACAATGTGAGTAAGACGTGGTCGCCGGCGACTAAGATGACGGCGGAACAGGAAGCTGGTATTCGTGCCGTTAGGCTTGAGGCGCGGAGGCTGGCGAAGGGGATGCAGGGGTGTGAAGCTGTAGGTGAAGAGGTGGTGGATGAGGATAGTGATGGGGAGGTTGGTGAGGTTTGAGGAGAAGTTTTGATGCTTGTTGAGTATCTACAGGTGGGTTGTGTCGAGTGTGTGTTCTGGAATATGTCGTGGTTGGTGTCGCCGGCTTGAGGTAGGCTGGTCTCCTTTAATATGGTTATTTCGGTTATTGAGGGATATTTGGATGCGTGGCAGGCGAGATCACCGGCTCTAATAATATGTCTTTATTAACACATAGAATTTCCTGGCAGACCATCTTGAAAGAGTACTCTCCCTTGTGACAAGTGACTTGAATATATTGTCAACGTGTTCAACCATGTACCACAAAGCTTCGTCGTCAAGACCGCTGGCGCCTATTTGCGCAGACATATACGTAGGTTATTTGGAAGTTTTGAGCCAGGAAGTCTCATGAGACAGCTAGAGCTATTAAGAACCCTATTGCATGGAAGCAATCCTCGATGATCCCAAGGCCATGCGTCATAAGACCCCGGATGGACAATAAAATTTGCGAACAATAAACCATCTCAACATAGTGCGGTAAAGACCATTCGCATAACCGAACTACCAGATCGGGAAGATCCTGCTGTCCCAAGTGCAAAGATCCCCCCAACTCACTTCCAGCTTTTCGGGGAGAATAACCACTCAGCTGATATCTGCCAAATAATTCCATACTCCATCATCTTGATGTATCCGAATATTTCCCCAAGTCCGGTCTAACAGGCTCCAATGAATACCATCAGTATATCATCCGGACCAACAATCCGTCCAACCCCCTTTCGGATTCCGCGTCCACTTATGCGTACAGCAAGCCGGCAGAACTCTCCACCCTCGGCCTCATGAGCTCGTTGTAGATATTTGCCACAGATAGAACGACCAGATCCCTCGTTACCAGTGTGATCTCCAAGTCCTGTCTTGCCTCGAGAAGGGAAGGGGGAGATCAGCGCGAGGGTGATGGGAGAATTGAATGGCGTTCGATAGCCTGATATAAAGGTTGTGATCTGATCCAGCGCGTCTAGGCAGTCGTTGATGGTGAGGGATAGGGCACTTTCGTGTGGAATGAAGGAGAGCATGTCGTTTGGGCGTGGTTATTGGTGGCGGCGTATGGGTGATGTAGAAGGAGCGTTTTGGTTGAGAAATGGTGGTAGATCGACTTGAAGAGGGCTTGCTCTTGTTAGTGCTGCTGACGGTAAGGATACCAAGTGTGATGGCAATGTCTGATGTCGTCATGCTGCCTCGATTGCAATAATGATTTGATGGAATAAAAAGCCGGCCATATGGTGTTAAGAGGGACACACTATAAGTCTCTCGCATGGTCGCCAATACACCTGAGTATAGTATACCACCGAGATCTGATATGTCCTGGCTGCTTCTCTCATGCGCGTTACCAGTTCGTGATGGGTGAAGGGGAACAGAGCCGCAACAGAACAAAACATCCGCCGCCACAACACTACCCGTCCTGCCATGCTTCAAGAGAATACTACGCCTTGATGTGTCCCGGCTGCTTCTATCATGCGCGTTACCAATTCGTGATGGGTGAAGGGGTATAGAGCCGCAACAGAACAGATTATTCGCCGCCACAACACTACCCGTCCTGCCATGCTCCAAGAGAAAAATACACCGTGAACACCGTGCTGTCATGGGCCAGTTTCTCTCTTCCTGAACTGCTGCTCTTGTGCGTGCTAGTGACCGCTTCGCACCTATGCACACCAACCGCAGTCATGGATCCATAGCCTTTCCCATTCTTGGCCCTTGTACTAGAGCTTCGAAACGAGGTAAACCGCGACTTATTGTGATCGACAAACAACATATATATCTAGCAGGGAAAGAGAGTTGTCGTTCCGTCGCTTTTCCTCCTAAGTCCTCATTCACGAATAAAACACGGCCTCCTTCCGGACAGATTGCCCAGGTATTACTTCCATACTTCCCTTCTTGGTACTACTTCCATACTTCCCCTTTTAGTGTCAATCAGCATATACATCCCAATCCTACTATTACTTGACATCAAAAATCTCTTCGTGTTCGTGGCCTGGCCTCTTTCGCCATTGCTAGAGTAGAGGCTTCCGAGGATTGTGCCAGTTGTGCCATGTAAAAAGATTTCAATCCTGCTTTCGCAGCCTCTAGCGGAGCGTCCTCTCTCATGGTAGCGTCCGACGACCTACCTTTACTGTGCGCCCAGGTCCTGAACACGGATGCCCTACACCCAAGGTCTTTGGGCCAAATCGATCTTTGTACCATCAACACTCATCATCTCAATGAATCTACGGCCAACATTAACCTTTCGAATGGTAGACTGCACCTACTCGACTGTGACCCCTTTAGTCCCTACCATCGCTTTATAGCCTAAAGTCGATGGAAAACAAAGGACCTACCCATCGGGGATGAAGGTAAGGAACAAGACATCGCCTGACATAAACAGGCTCTCATTGGACTTACTCCTTCCCAGCCCAGAGGGTTACCAGGCCCGACAGGGTCAGCTTCCGAGACTAAATTGGGTTACTAGTAAAGCACGCCATGGGTATTAAACGAGCCATTGCTCGGTGTAAAGGTCCACGCGCTTGTGTACGGGGTTGTGAGCGTAAGGGAGATCGCAGGGGGTCTCGCAGGCAGTAGGCTGGCAATATGTTGCTATTTGAATTCCATCAGCGCGAGATTTCTGTACGAACCACATTATGCGTACTAGTGTCACTGGCTCCTGAAAAAACATTGTACCAGGGTGGTCGCGACCTTGTAGATCGAAGCCACGACAAAAGTTGCACGCATAGTTTCAGTCTTTCAGATTCAGAAGTTCGCAAGATTGGTGGCGCACAAGCCATGCTGATGTCAACGGGATCCACGGCTTTATATTTGCCCGCGCTCGGGCTACGAAAACGGCTTGCTATTTTGGGTCGTGACGAGCTTTGCGCAACAAGGTCGACATCGTCGCGTGGACCAAGTCCAAGCTGTCTGTCGATCTTTGGGTCATGATGGAGCTGAGATGGACGTCCTACACCTAGATCAGGTAAGTTGGTCTAATAATGCAGGCCAGTTCAATGCGCGGTTGTGAATGTTTTTGAGCAAAGATACTACCAAAGTTTTCCTGGAGAAGGTGAATTCACCGAACTTGGATATTGTCCTCAGATGAAAGTGCATGATATGGTAGCATCGGACCTGCGTTTAGGATATTCCATGTTTTGTAGTATCTGTCCGTTTGATTAATCTGTTGCTAATTAAAGTATGCATCTTCGCTAGAGGTAGCGACATTCGCCCTTTGATTTGACTTGGTCATTCAAAGCCATACACTGATATACGTTCATCCCTTTGCACGTCAGCGCAACGCTCTGATATAATGATGGTATTCTCACCTTGCACACGTTTCCTTGAGGCAGAGCCAGATCCAAAGACCATCATTCCTGATTGTGTTTCACTACCGCCTTCCTTACCCCATTCAGCTCTTTATAGATCCCTTAGTGGCTGAGGAATCTTTGCTCTTTCCAGAGTCTTTCCTCATCATACGGCCAAGGATGCTACCTTTGCCCTTCTTCGTATCACTCTGCTTCTCTTCGATCTGCTCTTATTAGCGCGTGATATCTGACGAGGACTGGAAAGACATCTACCTTGTGCGTGACCTCCCACCCTTCCTTGAGCTGAGTCTGGTCTCCTGCTAACTCTGGCTTGCCATTGGACACCACGTAGAAGCCGATCTCCTCCCCTGTACCTCCAGTCAATTCATCCCTGAGCGCATAGAACGCCTCCCAAGCAGCGGGTGATAGGCCCAATTGCGCCTGTGCCTCCCTCAGATTGATGCTGAGGTCGCCCTTGACCACTTTGCTTGCCACAAAGGCGTATGGCTGAAAAGCCGCAAGAGGCGATTCGTCCAATGGATCATTTTGTTCAATGAAGTCGAGATCGGGGAGATGTTTCATGATGTGTGGCCAGAGCTTCGTGAAGCTCTCGCGAAGGGCTGTCGGAGTCATCTCATGCATGATGTAATCGGGGGCCGCGTCGTCAACGTTCTTCAGAATGACATGATGACGAATGGGAGTGCGCTTCCACTTGAAGCCGTGTAGAACGTAGATAGCCATGTCGAAATTGTATTACTTGGTTGTGGAAGGAGAGGAAGACGTGATTCGCTGCAATTGCTGTCGCGAGATGCAATCGAGGGTCCGGCTGTGTTTGCTCGATGATAGATAGTGCAGGCAGGGTTGAGGCAAACCATATAAGATCCAGGGCAAAGCTGCAACAGTACTATGAGAGTCCCCAAACTTCCATTGCTGCAGTGCCCTTTCTGAAAGTGTCTACGCCAATGTAGCTGGCGTATGGCGAGCGTATTGTTACAGTGGAAGATATTGCGACCACAGCACCATCACTCTTTGGTGTGGACGCAGGATTATTGCACGAGGATCCAGTAGTGAAGAACATTGGGGCCGAAATTTGTGCTTTTTCCGCTAAGGCAGGCCCGCCAGCATGCATGAGATGTCAGGGGGAGGAATTATTGAGGCGAGGGATGCTGGGCAGGGCAGGATGCATATCACGGAGCGCCTTGCGCCGACGTCCGGCCGGTCGCTGCTCAGGGCGAGGTAGTTCTATTTTTGGAAACACTAAATTTGCTCTGACCGTGATCAGGCAGGACGTCAAGCTATAGAATCCAGAACTTTGTCGCAGAAAGTAACAGCGTATCAAGACGCTTGGAAGCCGGTGACACTATCACCGCTTGTCCTGATAGTGCTCTTTCCAGACCCTGTCGAATATTTCAACATCAAGTGCAAAGTCCCGAATGAAGTCCCTTTCCAGATCATGGACTCTGCGCCCAAGTAGCACCAAGCTATGAAGTGGTGACCCGAGGGCTGACTTGCTCAATTGTCTCAACGTCCCAGCGGCCATGCTCTGATCTTTTGCACCAATCCTAGCAACACCAACCGCAAGAACTTCGGGTCCACATATGCCTTCATCCCTTTCCTTCTCAATCTCGAGCATCTGATCCGCGCACTGCGCTACTGTCATGAACCGCGGAGGCTCATAGATTTTCCGACCTCTTGCAAGATTGGCGAGTGACTGCTCCTTCACCTTGATATCCAGTAAGACCAGGGTGTGAAGACCGATTTGATGATTCTCTTTGAGTCGATCATAGAACGAAGACGGCTTCCAAGTCTCCGTAAAGAAAACCATACTGACAGTTTGTCCAAAGTTGTAAAGCTGCAGTCCGGTAGCCCCTATGGCGGACAATATGGAGGCATTGTGAATGCTTCGCATGGGTATCTTAAGCTCTCGAGCTCGTAAAACGAGGTCGGTGTGCGTTGTCGCCCTAGATGGAAAAAGGCTTAATATATTGCATCGGATGTTGTGGGTTGTGGCAGGACGCTGTACCCAAAGGGATCCCCAACTACCAAAAAGGCAATGTCCGTTGTGTCGGCGCCCGCTAGTATGTCGTCACTAGAAGACTCGACCATTTCGCGGTCCGCCAAAATGATAGCGCGACCATAGAAAGCTTCCTACTGCAATGACCCATCCAGTCAGAAAACCCGAAGTATTTGGTACGAAAAGAAACGCTCACCAACTTCGCCGTGTCCACAAGTAAAATGCTTGTGTAGGCTTCTAGATAAACCCTCTCAGCGTTCCTGATCAGCTCCAAGCCTTTGACAGTGACGTCTGTCTCGTCAGCCAGCCCGAGGCCAATCAAATAGAGCATGTTGTCGCGCTCCTCCGTGATGAGAGAGGGATGTAGAGTGCAGGGAGTGGGAGCGAGCGGAGTTGGTCGATCTCGCCTAAACTTGCCCCGCCTTTTAGCGTGCTTTGGAAGGCGCTACAGGACAGGCTGCAATTGTTGTTCATTGTCTCGAGCGCATACAGACACTCTAAATTCATTCATCCAGGTAACATTCGTGTATCCCTAGGGACTACGCTCGCTCATCTGGTCTGTAGCAACAAAGCTATTCACAATGTTTGGATCCCGTAACCCTCGACCCACCCCTCCTCGTCAACAGCCCCCACCTGGTCAAGGTCCATACAGTTGGATACCTCCAGACGACTCTGATAGATACGGCGGCTCTCGTGGGTATGAAGGCCCGCCAGAAAAGATGGACCACCCTCGAGGACCTCCGCGCGCTATCTCCCAGACAGGGGGACAGACCTGGCACTTACAGCCCACTAAATCGCCGCATAACCAATTTACCTATGGGAATATTGTCGCGGTCTCACCTTTCGACTTTCCTCAAATTCGAATCGGAACGGACTTCTACGTGATACTTAACGATCTCTACGTCTACACAGCAAGAGTTCTCGACAATTTCCAACCAGGCCAGATCGGTCTTTCGGACTTTCAGCGTTCGGGGGCTTCGATTAGCTTCCAGGACACAGTCCTTGTAAGGATTTATGATCCTTTTGAAGAGGGAGGACACCGATATCTTGGCTCACTGGATGCGGAAGTCAGCTTCGCAGGCAAGAAGGAGACAGAGGCACCTTTTGATCAAGATGAATTACAGCAGATATTCACGAAGGTATATATGGTAGTAAGTTGGCTTCGCTTGTACTAACAAAGATCAGAACTACGAGAACCAAGTCTTGGCGCCAGGTCAGCGAATTCTTATGGATTACAAAAGCCTCCCTCTGCTGTTCATCATCAAAGCTATACAGCTTGTCGATCTCTCTATGGATAAGGCTCTGGCTGGCGCTGAGCCAAGTATGTCAGATCGACGGGCTCGTGGCATACTCACACATCAAAGCCAAATGAACTTCTTCAAAGACGCCAAATCGAGAATCAACCTTAAAGCCTCGAAACGAAGACCTGCGACCAATGCCATCTTTACACCCGATTTCAAGTTTGAGGATATGGGCATCGGCGGTTTGGACAAAGAATTCAGTGCCATCTTTCGAAGGGCGTTTGCGTCGCGCATATTTCCACCAGGGTTAATCGAGTCAATGGGCATACAGCATGTCAAAGGGATCCTTCTGTTTGGGCCTCCGGGAACCGGAAAGACTCTCATAGCGAGGCGAATCGGCAAGATGCTGAATGCTCGGGAACCCAAGGTCATCAACGGACCAGAGGTGCTCAACAAGTATGTTGGACAGTCGGAAGAAAATATTCGAAAACTCTTTGCGGACGCAGAAAAAGAGTACAAGGAGAAGGGTGATGAGAGTGGCCTGCACATCATTATCTTCGATGAATTGGACGCAGTCTGCAAGCAGCGAGGCAGTGGGGCAGGCGGAGGTACTGGCGTTGGAGATAGCGTTGTCAATCAATTGTTGTCTAAGCTGGATGGCGTCGACCAGCTCAATAACATACTTCTTATTGGTATGACCAATCGGATGGATATGATCGACGATGCTTTACTACGACCGGGTCGGTTGGAGGTCCATATGGAAATCTCGTTACCTGATGAGCATGGCCGGGTGCAGATTCTGAAAATTCATACTAGTAAGATGAGGGAGAGTGGGAACTTGGATGCGGACGTAAATCTCGAAGAACTTGCTCATCTGACGAAGAATTTCAGTGGTGCCGAGATCAGTGGATTGGTCAGATCGGCGACTTCGTTCGCCATGAATCGCCATGTTAAAGTGGGAACAATGGCTGGCGTTTCTGAGGATGTGGACAACATGAAAGTAAATCGTGACGACTTCGAACACGCCTTCGATGACGTGAAGCCTTCTTTTGGGGTTTCCGAAGATGAAATGCAACGTTGCCTTCGTGGCGGAATCATACACTTTTCACCGGCTGTTGATGGCATCCTGAACGAAGCGAAACTCATCGTCAAGCAAGTCTCGGAGCCGGACTCCACCCCACTGTTCAGCACCATCCTTTATGGACCGCCAGGAAGTGGGAAGACTGCACTCGCTGCTCGTATTGCGCTAGACAGCGATTACCCTTTCATCAAAATGTGCAGTCCAGACAACATGATTGGCTTCAACGAGTCAATGAAGATCGAGCATATGCGCCGTATCTTTGATGACGCTTACAAGAGTCCTCTGAGCGTTGTAGTTATCGACAACATTGAGCGGATTATCGAGTGGGTGCCCATCGGACCACGCTTCAGTAACGGCGTGCTCCAAGCGTTGATGGTTCTGTTGAAGAAAGAGCCACCCAAAGGCCGGAGATTGCTCGTATTAGCCACAACAGGGGAGAGGTCGGTCCTACAGCAGCTGGATGTATTCACGTCGTTTGATTCGGACATTGCGGTACCGAATGTGAAGAGCCATGCAGAGCTTGCATTCATCATGAAGCAGTCCGAAGTGTTTTCAGATCTGGGCCGATCTATTCAAGAGCTTCGCGACGCGACACAGAGTGACTCGGTCGACGTTGGTATAAAGAAGATCTTGCTCGGAATTGAGACGGCGAAGCAGGATCGAGATAGAGAAGGCCGCTTTGCGTCAACCATCGCGAGAGCTAAAGCCCAATTAGCATACCTATAGATACCAATTAGATAGTCGCTACGAATGGAGGAAGATATGAAGTCCCAATTGTAGACGATTTGGCAAGGAAGAGAGAACTCCTCGAGAGGTGAGAGCCGGGTCCTACACGAATGATTGACAAGGCCAGCGGCTGCCCGCAGGGCTTGGCAACGACGTCTTCAGACCGCAACAATAAAAAATCATTGTCCGTCATAATAGTCGAATCGTGCGGTGATATGCCTTGCATACGCATGTCAAACCGCAGCACAATAGTGTTTATGACATGACCTAAGACCTTTATGGTGTTGACTGGGTTCAGCCGGAGAATGTATGGATACCCAATCCATGAGCAAGCCCACAATGCCAACGCATCCGTACATAAAGCCCTCAGATTGGATTGGATTATCAGACCGTCGGCTTCTCTGTCCCCTTGCTGCGTAATGCAATTTTCATAGCGTGCCTTGCGTCGGCAAAGCAGCGGTGCAAAATGCGTAGAGGCAGAGATCGTCTCTTAGCTCCAGTCATGGCATTTCCGTCCACAACCAAGACATTGCAACGCTATCAGCCGGTACTTTCACAGTCAGCTCACACTAACATGGTGTGAGGATTTCTGTGCCAATCGCACCAATGGCCGCGTCTAGATTGCAAGCAACCCCTCCGGACGCTGAAAAGCAGCAAGAGATCGGGGGGATAGTTTACCCCCGTGGGTGGGTATCCGGATCTTCCAACTGGCTGGAACTGGGATGTGCACTCTGGGATTTGGGGCTAATGGAATGAGATAAAGCATCTTTGACGAAAGAGAAGCGGGGTCGAGGTCTTCTTGGTCATGGTGGGTATCACGATGGGTCGACGTGACCCCCCATCGGCCGATAGCAAGGGGGTGAGAAGGGTATAAAAGGGAGGTCCAGGACCGTCCTTGAACTTTTCTTTTCTCTTCTTGATTATATCTTCCAGACAACCTTCCCCTGGCCTCAATCACTCATACCTAGCCTGACTTGACTACTTCCATTTGACCTCTTCACATCAAATCTTTGTTCTCATACACAAGACTATCTTATACAATTGTCTCCCTCACAATATTGATCAGCTCCAACAATCAAACACATCACCAAGTCATCATATCAGCACCTCACTTCCGTCAACATGCCTGCAACTCAACAGCGCTACCAGGCTACCAGCTACTCTCGACCCGTCGCCACTTCTGGTAAAGCCCCTTCGAAGATCCCACTCGCCTACCCAGCTCCCTTTGCTAGTGTCGCCGTCTCACCACCAAAGCGCAGCACTCCCGCTAGCTCTGCCGTGCCATCATTGACCTCCGACTCTGGTAGCAACGGCAGCGATTGCGACGGCTCTTCCGGCATCGATCTTGTTGAATTGCTCAATGACAAGCTCAGCGTGAGTGTGGACCGCGAGCCGCTGGACAGGAGTTTGGCCAGACAAGCGCAGACGTGAGTATTTTCATCTCCTGCCGATCAGCCTATTAGTTGTCCGCACAGATGGCTGATATGCTAATATCTCGAAGGTCCGGAGAACTCAATGCCAAAAATCGCGAACTCATGGAATTGCAAGCACTTGCTCAGCGCCGACTCAAGACCAGCCGTGCGAACTTTGCGGATGGAATGAAAGCAGCAAAGGAGGTGAAGAAAGATCTTGAGTGGACACAAAAGCGCGTCAAGTAAGTAAACCTCTCACTAGATACTCCATCTATGACTTCCATTACATGTTGTCTGAAACATTGGTAACTAACGAAATCGCAGTAACCTTAAGACGAAGACTGAGCGCAAATACCCAAAAGAATACCGCAAAGCCAGCGCACGCTTTCCATCACCCGACCGCTACTGATTTCTACTTCCTTGATACCCCTTTCATTACCTTCTATGAGCAGTTCACGATGTATTATGCGCAAATTCAATGGCATGTCGTCAAAATACACTCGCTAGCATCAGGGGTATATTGCCCTACCGCACCCCCCATGGTCTCTCGCCGCTTTTCCAACGGGCCCTCCCAACGCACCTTCTGACAAGTTCGGCGCGCGGCTGTTAGTCTTCATGCTTGCCTTTTCCGACTGAGCGATTTGATTTGCGGGCGGCAGTGGCACCCACACCTCGTCGCCTGCGTTCTGCAGCTTGTGCCTCGTCAGATCTTGCCCTCATGGGAGGGCAGGGATGACGAGCTGCGTGCTTGGTGGCTACTTATTGGGGCGTTTTTGGGGGGTTAGCGGGGATATGCTTTTGGGCTGGATGTGGTTCTTTGCTGTTAGGTGCTAAGCTTCTTTCGGGCAGTGTCATGGTTTTGGTTGACGAATCATGCTCGATAAGAATGAATCTACTCCTCTTTTGTCAGCTTCTCGTGTCCTATAAGCACACACTATGCCCAATCTGCTCTCATCCCGCTCTAGAGCTTCCCAGATACAGGTGCATATGCGTCATTCCCCAGGGTATAATCCTTGACCTCGTCCAACTAAATACCTCCATCACACCTAGCCCCCCTGACTTGCATCTCTGCCCCTCCATAGACACGCACCCCCATCCCTGCCATCGCACCTTTGGAGCCAATTAGCCCTTCTTCTGAGCCCTACCCAAACCTAATAGCAGCCTCCCCTCGTAAACCCCTCCACGGATCCTCAACAAAACTCGCATCATAGAATGCCATATCCCCCCTCTCATCCCTAACACCCCTCCGCAAAGCACCCCAGTCCCACTCCCCATCCGCTCTCCTGTCCTGCCCCATCTGTTCCAAACGTCTCAGACCCCGCTCTCGAGCTTCCTCTAGCAATCGTACTTCTTCTGGATTTTGCACAAGGCTAGCAGGATTCTGTTGGTCTTCGTCGAGTGGTGGGATGATGTTGCATGCGGGCCTATGTATCGAATATCCCCCCTCGCCCATCAGCGGCATATTCTTCCCATCATGATTCGACTCTCCATACCCCCCTTCGCCACCAGCGATGCCTAACTCTTTCTCCCCAAGCCCAACACCCACCTCCTCTCCTTCCCGCCCTTCTGGCCGCCCCAACTCATCCCCCTTCCCAGCCCTCGCTCTCATACCCAGCGGTGTATTATTACTTCCACTACCCTCACCATCCACCTCCGCACCCGCGATCTTGCGTTTCTTTTTCGGCGGATTGGGTTTTGCGCCGAAGGAGGCGAAGCCCATTGCTGCGGCTATGTCTGGTGGGGAGGGCGTGCGGGAGGGTTGAGATGGGGAGAGGGAGGTGGGCATTTTGGCGGGTGTGAGGGGTTGGTGTATAATGGCGGTTGCGTGGGGGGTAAGGCGCGGTGGTGGTGTGCGATTTGGAGGTGTGAGGATGGGGGGGTGGCGATTTGGTGTGGAGGATGTTTGGTACGGGTTGAGGTTTACGGATTTCTGCCGCGGGTTACCGTGAACGCGGTCTTACTGTTTGTGTGAGCGCAGGTGAGTGAAGGCACGGGGTAGGGGAGTACAGCATGGCGATTTGGTAGAGCAAGTTTAATAATCAACTATTGATGGTAATGTATCTATATTCACAGAGAGTCTATATATGACGGATGTGTTTAGAATACGGAACGCGAACGCCGTACTATCGGCTAGCTTGCCAAGAGATACTTGTGAACTCAATGTAATTGGTCAAGTATCGTCAGATCCTTGGCGATGAATGGGATGCTTTTTCCTTACATACATAACGTTACATCTGAAAATCAAGGGGTAGTCCTAATCTACATTTAGGTACCCTAGTAACATCAAAGGCACTCACGGCAAGAGAATACTGTCGATAGCTGATTAGATGAGGTTGGTTTCACTACTGTTACGGAGGCGAAAGCGAGAAGTTTGATTATGGTAGGTCCCCGAGTGACCGCAGCTCATTCACACCTGCGCGAGCTTTCAGGCTGGACTTGGAGCCACTGAAGAAGTGTACGGACTCTCCCATCCTTATGTGGTCAAAGACTATCAAACGGATATTATCAGCCTCACAGGATATAGATAGTGACAAAATTATGATACGTCACGCAGCGATGGAGTCTGTGGAGCATCGTAGTGAGAAGAGTGTCATACGAGTGTACCATCTGAATCTTCGCCGCGTATACCTCTCTCTCATCGTCAATCTAGACGTAAGAGGTGCAATGGAGAGACTCTCGACTTTTTCTTATCCAAAGGTTTGTGTTGGTCGAGTCGACTGGCATAAGGCGCAGCTTTGCGTCACAGCCTTGAGGCAGAAGCACAGGACTGTGCGTCTATCCCGAAATACTTAAGTCCTGACGTGGAAGTACCTTGCTTGATGCATACATAACCAGCCTTGTCTGAGCAGAATCTCTAACACCACATATTACAAACGCTGGCGGCCAACCGAAAGTGCGATTGTGCTATCACTCGTTTCTACCCGGTATGAGGTTTCCCTTCTTCTATCCACTCAACTACAGTTAGTCGTCTGAGAGCGCCGATTACAGTGGTATGAAATCTGCGAAGAGTAGTAGACTGCATTCTTACCTCGCACTCAATATCTTTTCCAACTTCAACAGCTTTTTGCAAAGCTACGTAAGCGGGATCCACGCTGTTGCACAGAGAGCTGGGCTGATGTAAGAGAGCTGGATGGACGATTTCACCTAGGAGGCCAAATGCATCGAATGCCATCGCTTGATAGCGTGCAAGCTAGTCTCGATTAAGAGCAATTTTATCATCGGCAACATCAGCTTCAAAAAGAATTATCCAAACCACAAAAACCGCCGATGTTCGATGACGAGAAAGGAGGGTCATCACGCCTTGCCAAGTGAAAGTACAATGATAGGTCATGAGCATTCTATCCTGCATGACCTAGCCGCCTCACAGCCCCGTTGAGGGGCTAGGCGGATTCTCTATCGCTTCCCCTCACAATTTCTACTACCAAATATCATATCTCTTTAAGTGGTATTCATGGCAGTAAAATCGAATAGATATCGAATTTTTACTTTACCCCATGTCCCGGCAACCGCACTCGTCTCCGCTAGACCTTGGCAGAACCCCCTGAAACGAGTGCCTGGCCAGGACATGGGATACCCGATCCGGTTCTGTTCGCGAGCGATATCCAACACTGTTCTACTACAAATTCAAGATCTTGGATTTTTCGATCCTGCTCTGGACCTTCGTTTCCGAGCGATAGTGATTCTTGGATATTCCTTCCCACTATGGCAGACCCATTATCCATTGTCTCGGTCATCGAGGGTTCATTGAGCTTGATTTTGCAATGCGGCAACGTAGTGAAAACTCTGAACGATATTGCCGGCAAATACAAGCACGCCAAATTATCAATCCTGTCTATGGTACAGGAAGTGAATACTATTGAGCTAGCCTGGAGCCGAATTAGAGGATGGGCTCAAAACCACGCAGATAATACAAGCGATACGGAGCTTTTTGAAAGGCTGGACCGGTCACTGGAATGCGGTACTCTAGTAATGTCTGCATTGCAGCAAGACCTTTCGGAGTATACCACGGCAGCAATGGGCTTCAAGCTTCGCTCTAGAGCAGCCTGGAACGAGCAGGCTCTCCAGGACCATCCGCATCGCATTCGAGGCCAAGCAATCGCAATGAGCCTCTTACTGCAAGTACTTGAACTTCCAATCCCGAAGGATCGAAGCGGACTGTTGCGGACAATGGCAAGCTTGCTTCGCACGTCAGATGAGAGTGCTTACTCGATTGCTCCTTCGCTGGCTTCTTCACGAATGTCTATGTCGAAAGATGGTACATCGAGTTGTATCAGCAATGCGAGATCCGATATGAATTTCCGCCGACTAACATGTGAGGACGATTTGATCGTCGCAAAAGTGTATAAACGCATACAAAAGAAAAATTTGCTTCGGCAACTATTTCAGCCAAAAGCCAAAAACGCTTCCGGAGGCACCCATGGAGGAGGTGTCAATATTGAACTGGTCGACCAGGGCAAGCTGCCGAGACACGAGCATGCTCTTGTGAACCTGGAAAATGTAATGCTACCTCCGACTTGCCTTCCTAGAAATTCATCTGAGTCGATCTCTCCTCTTCGATTGCCAGCCAGCAACGGTCAGAGGGCACACTCGGACACTATCAAGGTCAATGAAAGTGGCCTAGACGCCGAGGCGGAATTTGCAGTAGCAAAGCCATTATTTAATAAGACTGCCATATTGACGACTTCGCACAGACAGCATGTTGGTCAAGATCATACCACGGACGCCATCTTGACTGAAAGACCTCCGTCGGCGCAATCACTCGAGCCAACGAGAGCAGCTAACATACAACGGCCACATCGTTGCATTGGCACTTCATCGCAGTTACCACTTAATGAAACTCTGATTTCAGCTAATATCTTTGAGGAACTTCTTCACGTCACCGGCTTCTCGGGTCGGGCTGGATCAAGCATGATTTCTTTACGATTCTTGATTACATACGGGGAACACATTCGAAATCACTTGGAGCAGCTGGAATTGGTGTGCCGTTCCGATGGCGACCAGGCTAACACGACAGGGAACCCGATCATGGACAGTGATTCGACCAGCTTGACCCTTAAGCATGAGTTCGACTCGAATGGCGACGCTGGAATGGGCAATAAATTACGGCAACTTGAAGTAGCCTACATTGCGGAGCACTGCAGTGTTGGGTGGGACACAGCGACTAAAGCCTTGGAAAAAATGGGCGATAGAGAAACTGCAGTCCAGATGCTACATGGTACCATAACGCCAGCAGCTTTGAGCCTTGCTGACGCTGCCGAGGAAAGAATCCTCCTCCGAGATTGGAAAGCCCTGCTCGCGTTAATCGAATTGGAGTTCAGATCAAAAACCGAAATGAGGTCCCAGATCCGCTTGGGAAAGGTTCCGGTTATTGCCTATGAAGACCTTTGCTACGTCTTCCGTCCAGGAGACATCGTTCTTTCTTCCCATGGCAAACGAATTCAGGCATTAGCCGTCTTAGATATCAGGAATGGTCAGGAATACTTATTCAATCATTGCCAATTACAACAGGCAATCTTGCAAAGTTTCAAGTTGACAGAGCGGATATGGTTTGTAAGCCAATCACCCATGATTCCAATGATTTTGTGATGGACTGCTTCTATTACGACTTCGATGGTGTCAATTTTGGACCTGTCTCAAGAAATGTCAGTATATCGAAGTACGAACGGTCAATCCCAGTCGCGAGCCTGGCAATCGTTCCACTAACAGTGTACGATGATGGTATTGAAGACTATCTGGTAGAAAGAGGCAGACACTTTGTCAGACTGTGTACATTCCCAGGAGCCCATAGAGCGTATAAGGGACTAACATTAGATTGCCAACCATCGCTGTTGGACAGCGAGGTGATCATTGATTTCTAATTGGCCTTGCAGTTGACAACTTCCTGGCTGCCAAGCCTGGGGGTCCACCATCATGCGGCATGGACTCAGCCATACATCCGCACCTGGACTGCTATGGGCCGTGAAGAGAAAGGCGTTGAACCGTTCATTCTTAAATTATTCTCTTACCGTATCTACGCTTTCATACTTCGAAGCCGAACATGGGGTAAGCACCTTCATGACCTTCATTACTGGCGGCTGATGAGAAGCAGCACCTCTGGATATTAGTGGGATCACCGATATAGAATTTTGCGATGAAAGCTTCAGCAAGATGGTACTTCCTCAGGGTCACAAAGAGTTTATCCAAGCTTTGGTGGAATCCGAATGGGTGGACAACAATGTCGATCCACACTCGTTCGACATCGTCAGAGGCAAGGGAAAAGGGCTCGTCATACTTCTCCATGGATCTCCTGGAACAGGAAAGACATTAACTGCCGAATGTGTTGCAGAGTACACCCACAAACCTCTGTTGAAGATAAAATCGGCAGATATGGGCGACATTTCCAACGAAGTGGAGAAGAATCTTGAGACTTATTTCAACCTCGCGTCCAGGTGGGGATGCGTTTCATTGCTGGATGAAGCTGATGTCTTCCTGCTTAAAAGAGGTAGGAACAGGATGCAAAATTCCATTGTCTCGGGTGAGTGTTGTCCCGAGTGATGAAGGGGTAATCTAAACTTTCGATAGTATTCTTGAGGGCTCTGGAGTATTTCTCTGGCATTGTCTTCCTCACCACAAATAGAGTGGAAACGTTCGATGAATCAATAGTGTCCCGTATTCACGTGAGCCTGTACTATCCCCCGCTGTCTCGAGCTTTCACGGCCGCAGTATGGGAGATGAATCTGAAAAGGTTGAGTCCAAACACTAGACCCGATGATATCAACTTCGAGGAGATCATGGAATTCGCTATGCAGCAGTTCGACTCAGCTGAGAGCGATGGCCATAGGAGATGGAATGGAAGACAGATTCGAAACGCCTTTCAGACAGCGGCTGCACTCGCTGATTGGGATGCAAGAGCTGGAAACGCAGAAACACCAAAGTTGACAAGAGCTATCTTTGAAATAGTGGGACGGGCATCCTTGGACTTCGGCAAACACTTGGCCGCCTCTCACACCGACGATGGAGCTATGAATGATGTAGAGTCATCAAGCATGAGAGGCAACACCCAGGCAGGCCCCCTGACGCTTGCACCAGAGCTGGGATATTCCGATTCAAGCGCCGAGGATGACGGGGAAAGTTTGGACCAGGATAGCTCTGCAGAGTGTTTGGTTAGAAGAAAATCTACTGTTAGAAAAAAAGCGCATTAATCGCTGACGAAAATTGGCTTCCTGGCTTGTTGGCTGCTTGATCTATGCAAGGTAAGGTAGAAGCTGGGCTGATGCTAAGTCCAGGTTCCAGTCGTTGCGATCCTGGTCCCGAACATACAGATGGTTGTTCTCGAGCGA
>JAABUW010002451.1_pt1 | contig 28282 bp, 25 predicted proteins | sample 5560081 | NCBI WGS metagenome assembly JAABUW01 (sample SAMN10711882, study PRJNA513363) | rock metagenome | isolation source: Antarctica rocks | place: Antarctica: Victoria Land, Knobhead sud | reverse complement strand
CCCAACCTCGATTACTAGGTCAAACCTTGATATTTTTCAATTATTTTGAAAGCATTGAACTCAGCTGATTCAGGGCTACAATTATGCCTCCCAAAGTATGTGGGGTAGTCAGCGCGCAGAAATCAATCCGGGCGGGGGAAGATGCTGGCAGCTGGGAGACCGAGCAGCCTCAACCCTCAATATCCCCGACCCCATTTGCTGGGTCAAACCTTCATATTTTTCCGGAATTTTTGGACCGTTGAACTGGCCCCGATCGGCTCTACAATCTTCGTCAGCGAAAGTTCTTCATCAGAGGGCATCTAGTAGGCGTTCGAGACAGGTGGCCGATCGACCGGGGGGCAGGTGGCCCCGCTAGCCGGATGAGGTTTGGCGGCGGGAAGCTTTCTCTGGGCCACCTGCCCAGGTGGCCCAGAGAATCGTGTCGAGAATAAGAGGTAGGCGATGATCTCTAGCCATACAGCGCACATGAACAAGCAGAACTGAAGCAACGAACCTGGAAAGTCTCACCCACCTGAGAAGTTCTGAGCAGATCGATTCTTAGTTGATTCAAAGAAATTAGAAGTCTCTTCTGTTGACTCGACTGATGTTCTACCTAGCGTAGACAAAAGTGAAAGAGAAGCAAAGTTCTCACTCAACGAACTAGCAGAAGCGTGAATTTTCTTTGAAGAAGATATTCATCAGTGTTCTGAGCATCACTGAGTGAAATTACAGATGATTCTGAGCTTTGCAATGATATGCATGATCTTCGACATCGAGCTTAAGAAGAAAGAATCAATGCTGAAGTCTGATATGAGTAAGTTTGAACTTGATGCATTGTCATCAAAGACAAAGATTGCATTCAGAATTAGAAGAAGAGCAGTCTAATCATCAAAAGAACTCAGAATTAAAATCAACTCAACATTCATGATATCTGACGTGATATGATTTTGACAGACTCAAATTAGTTGATTATTGTGCAGCTCGAAGAATGTATCTTATGTGAAATCTGTTGCGTTTCGCAGACTTTCTGAGAGCACAGAAACATCGAGATTGTAAATCTTTTTTTTATCGTTTAATCAATTATGCTTGCGTTTTTCAACGCTTTTCATGATTCATGTTAGAGATCGATCTAGAGCGAGTCATAGAGATGTCATTTAACTAATAGATAAATGCTAAGAAAGAAAAGTATCTACAGAAAAGAACTTGATTCTTATATGTGTGTTTCTCAGCTCTGTGCTAGGCTCGATTGGGTTGACGCCTTACACATATGATGCAGAGTCTCAATGATATCACTTCTAGATCAGATTTTCGCTAGGCTCGATTAGAATGAAATCAGGCGAAGGCTAGACGAAGAATAGACGAAGGCTAGAATCGTAACAATTCACATGAATGATCGAAATAGTACAAGCTGATAATTTGCAAACTCTTGCTGAATTCATCTTTTTCACATTTCTACATACGTGTAGATGAAAAAGTATGCAAGAGTTATTAGTTGAATTCTTCTTTGAATGAAAATGTCACTAACATTTGTTTTATGTCACGTCAGCAAGTTGCTCTGAAGCATGAGATGACTCAACAACTAAGTTATTAAGTACAATCAATGATAAAGTCTGCTTCTGATTAATTCTTGCTTCAAATGCGTGTTTCGTCACAAGTTCAAAGACAGTATGTGCATGTTGTCAAACTTTGTCACTCGCTGATGAAGAAGAATATCTTGATGAAGTTTAGATATATTCAGCTAGCTCGCGAAGATTGCAATGAATTTACAAATGTCGATTTGAAAAACAAAGTATTTACAGTATCATCAACAATTGAGTTTTTGCAATCTTATGCAATCATCTGTTGAAATCATGTCTAGAATCTAATCACACTGCAGCAAGATAGTGTGTAGCTGAATAGAATGTTTGATCAATAAAGATAGCTATAACTAGAATATTAAGAATACAGAAGAAATCAAAGAGAGTTTTAAGCTGTATTTATAGTAGAGCAAAACAAAGAAGACGAAGCAGATTTGCTCAAGTATTGAAAGCGCTAGAATAGAGTGTTGAGACTAGAGATTCAACATGAGTCAAAATCTCTAGAGCTTGTTAACTAGAAAACTTTATTCAATCTCAACATACTTGTAACATTATCTTCTTCTCTTTAAAAGTCATGTCTTTATGACTTGTAGTGTAGTTCATAGCACTGACGTAGAATCTTGATGCCTGTCTTTCTATCAATCTTTCTATTGATTCAAATCAACTCGTCAAATGTTTATTGTAACAGACTCACTATGTGAAATAAAATGATCATTGAAGCAGACTCACTAGTTGCATGTGAACGTGAGATAGATTGATTCACTGATAGATAAGATGATGAGAGTAGATATGTCATTGCATTGACGAAGAATGTCATTGAAGCAGACTCACTAGTTGACTTGCTCATCAAAGAGATCAACTATCGACTTGTCATTGAAGCAGACTCACTAGTTGCACATGAACGTGAGGTAGATCGATTCACTGATAGGTAGAGCGATGAAGGTAGGTAGATCATTGCATTGACGAAGAGTGTCATTGTAACAGACTCACTATGAGAACGTCATTTGTAGTAGCAGACTTACTAATTTGATCTGACGACACAGATTGTTTTGACTCATCTGATTCATGAGCTTGGTTTGAAACAAAGAGAAAAAGAAATGAGTTAAACAGCTTATTTTCACTCGTCTGCTTCATAAGAATAAGTTGATTCTAGAGCAATTCACGAAGATTCTTTATCGTGATTCTCTTAATTGAGTGAACTGTGCGTACTTAATGAGCGATAAATTCTCTAGCAATTCAAACAGTCTCGTTGTTGATTTTATTGACTCTTTGATGTTGTTCTGTCTTTCGATTGCATCGATCATCAGGTAAAACAAATTTCTTTATACTTGTTTCGTTGTTTGTTGAGTAGCTTGAATGAGTAATGAAATCGATATCATGTGGTAAATGAATTCTTAATATAATGTTGAGATCATGTCTAGAATCTAATCACACTGCAGCAAGATAGTGCGTAGCTGAATAGAATGTTTGATCAATAGAGATAGCTATAACTAGAATATTAAGAATACAGAAGAAATCAAAGAGAGTTTCGAGCTGTATCTATAGTAGAGCAAAACAAAGAAGACGAAGCAGATTTGCTCAAGTATCAAAAGCGCTAGAATAGAGTGTTGAGACTAAAGATTCAACATGAGTCAAAATCTCTAGAGCTTGTTGACTAGAAAACTTTATTCAATTTCGACATACTCGTAACATCATCACATTCTTTTTGAGTCTCAAATGCTAGATTCAGACATACTTGAGACAGAGTTCAGACTTAAGCTAGATCATAAGAAGTGAATTGATGTCTACAGACAAAAGTTCTTCATGAGTATCTCTGCTTGTGATTTGCATGTACATTCTTGAGCAGCTTGAACATGACTTTGTAGCAGAACAGCAGATGGCCAAGGATGGGATGAACTGGCGGCATAGCCTTAATCTGATCAGCTCGATGACCTCTATTTGGAAGACAGTACGCATTTACCAAGCTCTGCCGTTTCAGCTCGAGACTTTGGCTTCGTACAAGGTAGAGCTTGTACAAAAATATCAACACGGAAACAGCGAAAATCGACGGCAAGGTGTAGTATTCAACCGAAGACAGGTGATCAAGCATGAATGATGCCATCGTTTTTGACTCAAGATTTGCGAAGGGGAAACAGTAATGGTTCGATTCTCATGAAAGTCAGCAATGATGAGTAGTTTTTCGATTTATTTCCCCAATCTGTGAATGCGCAACTACTGACAGAACCTTCGTTCGATGGCAACACAATTGAGCGTCGATCGTGATGTGAGATCGTTGGTTTCCGAAGGTTGAAGTTGAGCGCTTGTGTCACTCGAGCGTTTTTGTAACGCAGCCACTTACTTGCATGAGACAGCTTCTGCCTAAAATGTGTTTCAAGCGTGTCACATGCAACTCTAAGGTAACTGATCATGTGCACGCAGACGATCGAATCACATAAGGCATGAAAGACCTACTTGCATAAATTGAAAATTCTTCGAGCTACTGTTGAAGAATCAAATTGAAAGTCTTGCTTCGTGATCTTGACTCGCTTGAATGTTATCTGACAGTTTTATTAATTACATGTACTTGTATGCACAAGGTTTTCACACGCACTGAGTTTTCGCGCACTCTAATCTAGAAAGGTTGATTACAGATAGTATTGAGTTTAGCGTGCTAAGAAAGGCACTAAGATACCTATTTAGTCATAGTTAGAGTGCGCGAAAACCTCGTGTATTTATCTAGTGCGAAACATGATCTTCACATTACATCTGATACATTAACGAGTAGTTTCAAAGGTAAACTTTTCCTCGATAGATCTAATATTGACAGTCTCTTGTAACATGCTCTATGATTCATGCATGAGCATAGAAGAATTGAAAATCATCGTCGCTAGTAAATGTGAACATCATCAAACATTATTAAAGCTTCATCACAACAATTCTTCTTGTGTCACTCTCTTATCAACATTCGTCTCTCTCATGATATCACACTTAGTCGAGAATAAGTCAACTTGACTGAACTATCGTCATGAACTGCAAGCTGTATAAGTCTTTGCTTATGCATCACGTTTCAAAGCAGACTGACTCAAGATGTGAAAGATCTGAATGTGATTCACATCTTTTAATCTATTTCAATCTTCAGAGATATTATCTTTGAATTTTAGAGTAAACAAGAATGATTCTTTGTCGTCTTGAATAAAGATTTGCATGCTCGACAAGATCATCAAAGAAATGATTGAAAGTCGTTGTTTCATGTCATAATTGTTGCTCTTAAATGTTTTGCAACTTCATAGTTTTTTAAATTTCAATGAATACTTAGATTTTGCATTGTTGTTTCTTGTCTGAGTTCAATTCGCGATGAAAACGAAGCGAAAATCAGTGAGTGAGATCATAATGATGATGACGCAAGCTTTTATATGCTGTCAAAGAAATAATCAGACTTCATCAAAAGAGTTACGAATCTTGAGGTCTGAAACTCGCACACAGACGATTATGCAGATCTCAACGCACAGCGTACAAAGAATCCAATGGTCATTGCTCTGCGAAGGCAGATGAGTTGGCTTACTTTTGGGAACGAAGGTATGATTGGCTGGTCCTGGATTTTCGATCTTTGCTCATCGGTAGAACAGGCTTTCCAATGCAAAGATACAACCCAGCTCGGCCTTTTATCAATGCGTACAATACCTATCAAATGGATAAATACCTGTCTCCGAAGGTGGATGCTCGGTTTCAAATTCACCAAGATCGAAATCGGGACCTGAAGAGAAGTAAATCCGTGATAGATCTTGCCTTGACCGCGTATTTTTCAGACAGCGGCCACGAAAGTTCAAACCATGGTCTCAATCCCAGGTTCAAATCCCTCTTAATGAGCCAAGTCAAGCTCTTTCTCTTCTCGGGACATGATACGACCAGTAGTACCATCTGCTACATCTTCTACGTTCTCTCGGTCTACCCCTCAGTTCTCCAACGTCTCCGCGCCGAGCACGATTCAGTCTTCGGCTCTGACGTCTCTAAAACAGCGAGCCTGATAGCTTGTGATTCTCATATCCTCAATCAACTCCCATACACAGTCGCCGTGATCAAGGAAACTATGCGACTTTTCCCTGCCGCATCTACCACTCGCTCCGGTGAGCCGGGGTTTACAATCAAAGACCCCGATCGTGGTCGGGAATATCCGACCTTCGGATACCTTGTCTGGCTGATCCCACACGCCGTCCAGCGTGATCCCGAGTACTGGACACAGCCTGATCGCTTCCTTCCAGAGCGTTGGCTCGTCTCACCTGGAAATATCCTGCATCCTAAGAAAGGGACACTGCGACCTTTCGAACACGGTCCGCGGAGTTGCATTGGGAAGGAAATGTCAATGATCGAGATGAAGATTGTCCTAGCTCTAACGTCGAGAGAATTCCAAATAACGACGGTTTATGATGAAGTAGACCGAGATTCGAGTACCGGTATAAGGACGGTAGACGGCGAAAGAGCGTATCAGGTTCAGCATGGACAGCCCAGTGGAAATCTCCCTTGCAGAGTCACGCGGATTGTTGAATGATTGGGATGACTCCAAGTTCAATGTTCTACCAATTCAAGAGACGAACAGCGCCATTGGCTCTTAAAAATCATGAAATGTACAGAAGCCTGCACTGGGCAAGGCCGCAGAACAAGAGATCTAGTAAGGTGCGAAATATAACCTGCTCACGGGTCTCTCGGCAAGCTCAAGCACTTGCATCAGGATGATGACAATTGGATACACGTGAAGCATGAGCAAAAGAGATCTCGTCGTCAGCAAATATATTGAGACTACAACAATCTGCATTCGCAACATGTTAGAGAAGCATATGCCTACTGTTGTGAGATTTCTCGTCTTAGGGAACCGAGAGAAGAGTCTGGGTGGGGAAAGGTTGTTCAGAGTAAACTAGACCATTAGGAAAAAGCCTCACAGCAAATGTGAGGACGTCGGAAACCTTCGGTTGTCTAAGACTTCCGGATGTGTGTCACTGCATCGATAGCCTTGATTAAAAAAAATTCAATGTCACATCTTCGTTGCACTCGTTGAAAACCCGTCAGCTGTTCTACTATACACTGACTCGTTTTCAGTGCGGACTAAACATTGCATAAGCGTTCCGATGACTTGCAGAGCTATTCAAATGCAATGTTCAGTCCGCACTTTGCACACTCTGTAGACTGTAGCTGTTCAACTATCTTTACAGACGGATCTTTTGGAAAGGGCTACCTTGTGCTTACGTAAACATCTACGTCATCGCCTCGATTATCTTCGGCCTTGAGCAATACGTCGTAAGACCTTCTAATCTGTCTCGTCATGAAGTAAACACAATAGAGCCTACAAAAGCTTTCCTCAGATACATCCTTACGAATTTCATCATGGACAAAGTGAAGAAAATGGGTAAGGAAGGTTGGCACCCTGAACCAAAAGAAGGCTGGCGGAGCGAATACAAGGGCATAAATAAAGTGGTTCGTCAAGTTCAAGATCGCAGCAGCATAACACAATGTGTTGTACTCACTGTTCCTCGGTGTGTAGGCGGGACTAGTAGGTAAAGGCAAAGAAACGCACAGCACCAAGGCTCTAGAGCACCAATCACGCCCTCTCACCTCATTGAAGGATCCAGACGCCTTTGGACCGCCACCAAAGAACCTGGCATACAATGGCGGAGCTGCATCTCCCCACACTACTACACCCGATCGAAGGGGACTCGGCGCGCCTTTGGCTTCTCAAGAGATCCAAGGTACGAATGAGTATCAAAGAGAGGAACAAGCTGCAGAAGAATTCGAGCAGAGGGCGGCCCCCCAACCTGTCCCATACAGAGCGGATACCACTGGTCTCTCCACCAGCAATCTACCGAAACCACCGGTACGACACCTTCGATTTGAAAGCCAACCCGGCGGATCTCCTGCAAGCCCAAGCAGCAAGCCAAAACCGGCACTTCCTCCTAGGCTACCCCCTCGTCAGAATTCAGCTTCCGCTCAAGGACGTGCGCCTTCATCTCCCGCACGTGGCATCTTTAACCAAGACCAAAACCAGAATGGCTATATCAGTCAAGGATCTTTGAACAGGCTTGGATCAGCAGGCGTCTCGGTGCCTGGCTTCGGTATTGGGGGAGGGTCCCAAGAAGCGAATCCATGGAAAAATCAAGAAGGCTCGAACAGCAGTATCTGTAACGCCCAAGGACCCCAATTGAGCGAGCTTCAATCAAGATTTTCCAAAATGTCAACCAAGTCACAAAATCTGGACTCACCGGCACAAGGCACCTCTTTTGCACAGAAGCAAGCTGCTTTGAAGACCGCCAGCTCGTTTCGCAACGATCCATACTCAGTCTCGCTGGCTGACGCAAAGGCTACAGCTTCTACAGCAAATAACTTCCGCGAGCGACACGGTGACCAAGTCGCAGCAGGATGGAAAAACGCCAGTTTGTTGAACACAAAGTATGACGTAGCGAACAAAGTCAATGGCAGCGCCGCGAATGGAAGCGTCCCGTCGGGAAACGAGACTGTTCTTGCCCCTGCTAGATTAGACACTCCAACTGCATCGCTCAAGAAGAGAGCACCTCCACCTCCTCCCAAAAAGCCACTTGTTGATGGTAGTCCTACCCCTTCACCGCCGCCTATTCCGTTGTCTAGCAAGCCGAGATGATGAACTAAAAGCTGAATGTGCCGTTTACACTTTGCTACGGCTCCTAAAGTGTAATTAGCCACTACTTGCCAACATTGAGGTGGCAAACACGCATTTTAAACCTATTGCACCTTTAATTTTTGTGATCTCGCTTAATCCTAGATTCGGCATCGGCATATCGTGCTGGAAGGCTCATGCTTAGGGAGCGAATAAAACCGTTTCTTCTACAATAAACGTGTTTAATACTCGTTAGCGGTTTCTTCATGCATGTTTATTGGTTTTATATTATATAAGCAAGCTAAACCCAGCTGGTTTAGCTCAGGGGGTTTGACCTCGCTGCCGTCACTCGTATGGAGTAGATCTATCTTCCTACCTACCACCAGCCATGCCTCCTCAACGCGGTGGTAAACCTCGCAAAGTCGCAATCAGGCTGTTATAACTTATTGATGCCTTTCAGAGCATAATCCTACCAAACCGAATGGTCTCTGCAGTGAAGTCATTGCTCTCAACTCTCGAAGCTTTCCATACGAGTCAACAGGATACCTGGTACTTAACAGTGTTTTAGCGGAACGTGACTGATCTATCATGAACCTCATAAAGACGAAGACTAGGAATCAGCTGAGCAATATTAACGTCGATAAGTTAATGTATATCTATATAAACGAGCGCACTTTTAATCGACCACGGGATTTAAAAAGAAGCTTCGCTATGCACAGAGTATTGAAACCGATGAGGAGAAGCTTTTGAATATGGAAGATAGACTGCTGCAGAAGGAAGTTGCTATGGCTAGGCTAAATCCTTCAAACGATGAGGTGCTGGAGGAGTTTCTGAATAGCATCGTCGACGATGAGGTGGCAATGAAGCATCCAAATAATTGATGCTATTTATATATACCCCTGTGTTTAATACATGCTTCAATAAACGTGTATAAAACACGTTTTTTACTAACCTAATTTGGTTAGGCAATAGAACATGTTTAATACATTTCGCACCCTAATGCTACAGTAATTGCAAAGTTCGGCCCGATGCCAAGAACTTTTTCCGGCCCTGGCTCGGCTATTTCAACCCGCCGAGAACCTTACGAAAACGCTGTTGAACTTTTTCCCTTTGGTTCCAATGTTCTGTTTCTGATGCATTACTTTTCGATGTCTTCAGTATGTTTCTGATATACCATCTTGTAGCCTTAGCTACGCTTCTCAGTTGTGTACTCGATGTTAACGCGACAAGCTGCAAATGCGTAAGTTGGGCCGATGATTGCTTTGCCACTCCGTCAGCACGAAGATTTAAGTTAATATTCGTTAAGGGTCCGAACGACACCTGTTGGCCGCCAGCTTCGGAATGGAAATCTTTGAACGCATCAGTATCTGGAAAATTAATAGCAGATTCCCAACCAGCAGCGTCATGTTATCCAGGAATTTTACAAGATGCGGCAGCCTGCGGAAACGCGAATGCTCAGTGGGGAAGTCAAAAGTTTCAAACTGAGAGCCCGATTGGTCTAACTTACCCAACTGGTTCTTGTCCAATTGTCCCTTTTGCTGCAGGCGCAAACTTGATCGGCGTTTGCACTATTGGAGATCAGCCGTGGTACACAGTGAATGCGACTGAATATGAAGATGTTGCGAAAGGGATCCTGTTTGCCAGGAAGCATAATATTAGACTGGTCGTTAGAAACACTGGTCATGATTTACTTGGCAGGTAAGGAGCGTCAATCAAACCAACAATCGTTGCGTTGATAATGATAACTTTTAGATCAACAGGTTACGGCAGCTTGCAAGTCTGGATGAAGTATATTCAAAAGGGGATAAGGTTTCATGAGACCTACAAGTCATCAGGCAGTTGTGTGAAGTCTACCTGGAAAGACGCCGCTTTCACAATCGGAGGTGGCTATGTCTGGAACGATGTGCTAGGCGAAGCTGCAAGTAGAAACGTTGTGGTCGTCGGTGGCGGCACCTCAGTCCGTCCAACATCTTAGTCCGTGGACCCTCAATGGCTAACGATATCATAGTCCGTAGGCTGCCTCGGCGGCTGGATGCAAGGCGGCGGCCACGGCCCCGCCGTCCATGACTTTGGTCTCGGCGCAGATCAAGTCCTCGAAGCCCGGGTCGTGCTCGCGAACGGAAGAATTGTCACGGCAAATCCCTGCGAGAATTCGGACCTCTTCTTCGCCATCCGTGGCGGAGGCGGTAGTACCTACGGAGTAGTCGTCTCCACGGTCATCAAGGCCTACCCGACCACCAGCGTCGCCGTCCAGCAGCTATCTTTCGCCCCCTTAACCTCCGCTGACATGCCATCATTCATGTCCGCACTCCAAACCATCCACGAAGCCTACCCCGATCTCTCAGACAAAGGCTTCTCCGGCTACGGCTCCTGGTACGTATCGTACTTCATGCCCATAGTCGCAAACTACACCACTGGCTTCACGCACACCATCGCCCTCTTCAGTAAATCCATTAATGACACAAAATCTCTCTTCGCGCCCGTAGCAGCTCAGCTAAAGAATTATAAGACCGATCTCTATATCAGCACGACCTACTCCTCCTTCCCCACATACGCCTCCTATTACTCGACCCTGTCCAACATCTCCATGCCCGCCGGCGCCTACCCCGCTCTCGGCTCCCGTCTCCTGGACCGCAAAGCCCTCACATCCAGCCCCGCAAAGCTAAAATCCACACTCCAAACCCTCGCCGGCAAACCCGGGGAGTTTACCTCCACTAACATCGTCTTTGTCGGTGGCGGCCAGGTCTTCAAAGACGCCAGCGACCCGTATTCAGGCGTCAACCCCGCCTGGCGGAAATCCTACGTTCACAACATCGTCGCGCGCGGCTGGGCCCCTGGAACAGATCAGGCGACTATTGATACGATACGGAAGGATATTACGGAGGTTAAGGTGCAGGCAATGAAGGACCTGGCGCCTGATACGGGGTGTTATATGAATGAGGCAGATAGGTATGATCCGGATTACTTAGAAGATTTCTATGGGGGACATATAGGGTGGTTGGAGGATGTGAAGATGAGATATGATCCCGAGGGCGTGTTTTACTGTCCGACTTGTGTTGGGAGTGAGAGGTGGAAAGCCGACGCGAACGGGAAGCTATGTAAGGTTTGATGGTCTGGCTGTATTGGTTGAGTGGAGGCAGTGGAAGCCTGGGAAGTGGGTTGAAGAGGTGGTGTGAAGAATTGCTAGCAGGGAAAACATCATTACGATACGTTGATCGTTGGGATTTCTTGTGGGGTTGTGTGATAGCCCAGCATCGTTTTTGGCTCATCAATCTAATATTTTCACAACAACACTGTTACCAAACCACATCTCTTACGGTTTTTATCTTTCAGAGTTGATGTCATGTTTAGGCTTGGCCTTGACTTTCCTTGAATCCTCTTTTACTTTGACTAATTATACAGGGGCTCACAGACAGCCTATAGCACGTTTGAATAGGTTTATTTATAGACGCTATGATTAATGGCCTTCCGTTTTTCCAGTCCGAGAACATTTGCAACATAAAATCGTGTTAACTTTAAGTTAAGAACAGGGCGACAAATCGCTTAGATTGTCTACAACTTCGATGCTGCTGTAAACCACAGAGTTTTCACACAGTGGAATCGAATGCTCACATTTAGCTTAACACGGCTCACCAATGTTAACATCAACGTTAAAAAGAGTAAAGACGCTCAACCTCTCTCAGTACTCTGCCCGCACTCTCCACTCATTCACGTGGTCTCAGCATCCGAAGAAAACATTGTGGCACAGCATTTTCTGGCTCGATGTACCCTTACAATCCTTCGCAAGCGACAAGCACGATTGCATGATATCCCAGGCTTGCTCGACTTTGCTATCCCGTTTTATGTTTTTCAATATACATGTAATCGCTAGAGGAAATACACTATCAGGAGCAAGCAGATAACGAGGACAGATACAACTCTTTTACGCCTTTAAAACCACGAAGAAAACAAGAATTCAAGTTTCCATGTCGGGCTAATCGTTAAGAAGTGCATTGACTACATATATCTTCCTCAACTCTCGATGTCGTTACTCTTTCTGTTCTAAAAACTCAAGAATAATGTGCTTCACCGTTTCTGTGATGGCGAAGATCAATTGAGGTTTCATGCTGTCGATATTCCTATCGGCCAAGGCTCTGGTATCGTACTGTACAGTCACAGGCTGTCCCGGATTTTTGAGGACTCGAAGATTTGCTTGATGTGATAAGATTTGTTGTGAAGTAACCGGCGTTTTATTAGTTAAAGAAACGAACGCGAATACATGAATAATACTGTCAGTAGAGAAATCTAAATCGCTTCAATATGAAGCTTTAATTTTTAAGAGAAAGTGTTGAAAATTGAAAACAGTACTGCTATCTTTAATACGTCAGCATCAAACGATTTCTCATGCGTCATTGTGATGCAGTGAATGCGTTCAACTCTTACACGCGTCTATGAATGTGTCACACTGCATGAAAAATATCTGATAGTAACATGCAAATGTCTAAGCGTCTTAAAGTATATCATCACTTGATGAGACTCGTTCATTGCAGCCTCGCTGTGCCTCTTTCAAGCATCGTGGTGCGTTGTCATTTCCTTTTTCTTTCTTTCGCGCGCCGATATCTGTAGGTCAGGTGAGGGCAGTGTAGGCATTTGGATTCCCAAACATGTTCGAGGATTCCGCTCTGGTCTTTAACCTGTATCACAGTTTGATATCATTTCATTTGCTTGAAAGCTACATACACACACAATTTTAGTTCATTATGGGTTACTTAGAGAGAGTCGAGAGCACTTTATCTATATATTAATTCAAGTAATCTGTTAAGTGGTCTGTTCATCGACAACGTGATGAGAAGGTGGGCCTTGTCCTACGACAACACATGTCTCGCTATTCAGTAGCGTTTGCCCTTCTCAAGTACGCCGTCAAGCCAGCCGAAGACAACCTCATTCAAGAATACTGCAGCGCCGACCTGGCAATGCTCCCCTGCCCCATCTGCGGCCACGAATGGGAAATACGTTGCCTGGTTTCCAAGCGCCGCCTTTACCTGCTCCGGCTGTCCTTTGAAATTCTGCTCATTTTCCGCGGCTCCTACGAAGACTGGAACCTTGATCTTGTTCGTGAGTCCGTCCAGAGTCATTTTTGCTGCAAAATGGAGAAAATCAAAACCAGACCTAATTTTGAAACTCCAGAGTCCCTGCTCGACACCCCACCGTAGCGCTGTAGGCGCTTTACCGTTCGCCAATGCCGAAGTTACCGTTTTATCAAAGGCGGTCTTGTTGCCCGACTTATAGAGCGACAACAGAGCTGGTGGAAGCTGATCTAAGAAGGATTGGCCGGGACTGTATACGCCATCTATCGCCACGACCGCACTAATGCGATGCTCAAAGGCAGCAGCTCGTGCCGCAAGCCATCCCCCAAAAGAGTAGCCGTAGAGAACCACGCGGGACATATCCACTTCTGGTAGCGTTGAGAGATGGTCAACAACAGGCGTGACCACCTTTTCCCATTCGACTATGAATCCCAGGTCTTGGTCACGACGGACTGTCGGCTGGCCTGGCCCTTCATACGTGATGACATTCCAACCGCGCTCCAACGCAGCGAATCCGGTAACATGAAGCATTTCTTCCTGGGAGCCGTCATACCCATTGCCGACGATCAGAGTGGGACGCTTTTTGTGGCTGCCGGGGGGATCTACAGCATAGAAAATTGCCGGGATATCGAAACCGTCTCCCTTCAACGTCACACGCCGGCCGGGAATCGGTAGTAAGGAGAGGGCGGTGTTGAAGCAATTGGTCTGCTGAACCCATAGGTGTTTGATCTCAGGATCCTCCCAATCGCCATGTATGAAGAAATCGGCGGCTCGGTAGTAGTTGGAGGCGGCAAACAGATCGTCGCGCACACTTACCGGATACTCTTTGACATCTACCTTCTCAGCGCGTGATCGGACTCGATCGGCGAGAGCATGAAATGCTGAGCTGAAAGTTGAGAAGTTCCCAGGTGCGATCCCGTTGGCTGCGGTGAGAACTTCAGCAATATCTGAGCCGTCATAACGGGCATGGGCCAGAATGCGCAGGATTTCGAAAGAAAAGATTGAGTCGGAGCTAAGAGGGAGTACTTGGGGGCTCGAGTCAGCTAGAGTAGGCAAAAAACTGGTAGATGCGAGGATGCCAAAGATGGACACGAGCGACTGTAGGCCGTACATTTCGAGGTATTTGGAAGTTTGTTCGGAGACACTCGCTCAGCTATAGGAAAGATGGAGTTTTATGAAGGATACGGCAGCTCATTATATACAAGTTCTCATAGACCAACCTAGGTTGACATGTAGTAGCAGAGGCCGCGCACTGGTAGCATTCTTAGAAAGGCGCTTAACCAGCAATCAGACTTTCGCGACCATTTACGGAGGTACCGCATCCCTCTGGCAGGTTACTCTACACGCATCTATGATGGCGTTTGCGATTTGCGAGATGGGCAGAGACTTCGCCCTCGCAAACTTCACCGGCCGCGGAAGAATATAGTACGCTAGCCCCCGATTGGGTAGTAGATTGCGAGTCAACATGATTGGTCGGGTCGCTTCGCTAACCCAACAAACACATTGTCCACCGCGGCTAGCCTCCTAGTTACATGCGTTTAGAACTAAGGTACTCCGTACATGATACTTTGATTTTTGCGAGATTGATGGCCACTTAGCCATTACGAGCGGAACTTGGGGTCTACGGCTGTGAGAGACAGAAGCGCCTCCTACTGAAACTCGCAAAACCTTATACTGATTTAGAGGGATTGCGAAGCGCTGATGTATGTTAAAAGGCGTAGAGATGAGGGTCGGAGATTTGGGTTTTGCTTGCTCAAGTTCCGCGAGCCTGAGGAGCAACATCTTTGACCTCAAATGATCGAGGCGTACGTACGTATTCAGTATGCATATTCAATCAAGCGCAGGCAGAAAGTCATCCAAGCTTGACAATTCAAGAACCCGTATGTTCTCGTTTCTGGAATATCATTGACACCTGATGCAAACCACGAAAACGACGGCTCTTATAACGACATTCCCCAGCGGTGAAATCCAGCCTCCAGCAGATCCATCGGTCCTCAAGGTCAACAGATGTCTGCGCTGACAATAACGATGAAGAAGCATCGAGCATCTGCAGAAAGAAAAGGCTCAAATGCGAGGCAAACAAGTTGGGATATGCCATAGGTAGACCGGGCAGGGAATATATAAAGGACTTGAAAACACGGCTAGACTGGCTGGACCTTTCGTAAGGTGGAGAATATAAACTAGACTACATTTTACATACAGCGCAAGTGGGAACCCAGCTCAGGACAAAGTACAACAAATAAGCAACTCAACCAAGTCCAGAGTCATGCACAAGGCGCCTGTATACATCGAGCTCTCAAAAGTTATATACCGACCTGGCGCACCCATGAGCACAAAGGCCGATATGCAATATATAATGTCGAAGGAGCCTTTCGATTCCATACCTACTGATCAAACGGTAATGCTACCGGTGGCGGCTTCGGATCTTGACGTCGACGCAAGCTTCTCTTGAGAGATAATTCGACTGTCACTGGAGGCGCCAATGCCTATGCAGGAAGCAATTAACAGATTTTATAATTCTAGTCGCCACCTTTGGATATCAAGTGGTAGTCTTCCAGAACCTCAGTCGAATCAACAAAGTACTCTCCTTCTTATCAGTGATTCACAAGTATCAGTATCAAGCTTCTATGGATCGAGCCCCTGAACGCCGTCCTTCGATATACCTTCGCTATATATTTACTATCATGCAGCTACCATTGCAGAAGCATATATGCACTACCCAGACTTGGGTTTTGAAGTGTACGATAATACATCAAGATTGATAAGCTGAAAGGCCAATCCGAGGCGGTTGTGCCCCCAGCTTGGGGTTTATGCTGGTCGCTCATCGCAATATAAGTTACCGTTGATATATTTTTCCAAAATCTGAGTGACTATAGGCCGAGAAGCCTATACGGTGCTTATTTTGGGACTCAACTGGGTGGGCGGCGCTGAGCTAAATGTCAAGCAGTGTCTACCATCGCCAAAAGACAGAACAAACTGCGAAGGGCGACGGAGAACGTTCTAAGTGGCTTACTGCGTAGACTGCTGCGCCATCATGGTTCTAACTAGCCTATATCAACGTACGATGATGGTGTACGAAGAAGACGTAAGTACATCACTAGAGAGAAGAAAAAGCTTACTCCTATCAAGGGTTGACCTAAATGTGGCATCTTAAATGTGAGCACCCTTCCTACAAACGAAGATACTTACGAGCAAATGCCATCCCAACATCCACCATCTGCCACCATCAGCTGACTATCTTTAAGGCAGAGAACAATCATCTACCGAAGGGTGTGTTTGAGCAAAGTCGATCGCGTTGCATCATTGCTGCTCAGGATTGCCGACATTATGCATAGAACGAGCCATGTGAATATGAGTGGTGCAACTGACCATTCGTTCTGCCTGAGGACATGACTGAAATTCTTCCGGTGTATCCATTCCTGGCGTTTTGTCTCTACGTCACAGCTCGAGTCTTTATACTAGCTTAGGGTGCCCGGCCATCAGGAAAACTTTGGCCATTATATTTCCTCCTCACTGCTACGGGCACCGCAAAGGGAGAGTGCTCTTCTAGAGTGAGGTTTGACTCACTTCAATTTCAAGATCGAGAATAGTAGGCTAGATGTCATCTTCCAGCATCCAGACTATATATCAAACTATATAGACCAAAACGTACGTATCTAAATCCTTCTATCCACACCGATGACGTCCTGCTGGAGCCGTCTGCTTACGGCTCTATACACTCAGTCCAAAGTCCAAGTGACATCAAGCGCCGCAACTTTGACCCCAAGATTCGCAGTGGTCCACTAATCCACCTCCCAAATCCTCCTCCATGAGCCGATCTCCGAAAGACGTTCGCTTCCTGGAATGAGACCATAAGAAGGACGGCCCCACGCCCAGAAGGCTGGTTCGATCTTTCAGAGATCGCCGTGAAGCGGCCAATTGCCGCAATATCTTGGCTTAACGTTGCCAGCATCTTACCTAGTATCTACGCTATCAACCGTGAGTGATTACGACTAGCTATGTTATCGCTATCGTTCTTAGCAATCAGGTCCCAGCTTACTGTAAAGAAGACTGCAGAGGATCTTGGGTTATTTAGTCTTTTAGGAAATGAGGAAGTGGGTACGCGTTGTCACTAAGAGTGGGTGGTGAACTAGAAGCAGTCGTCAGCAGCCAGGCTTTTAATTTTTCAGGTAAAAACATTTTGCAGGTATACTTACGTGGCTTCGTCGCATAGAAGAGAATTTTACTGTTATCTCTGCTAACCATGTACTAGATGTTGAAAACCTTTTCGACCGAGTGTCTGGACCTCGGCCGCACCACGCATTTTTCCTGGCATTACCGCCGTCAACTATCGAAAGTGCCGCATGACTCGGATTTTATAGTCTTTGACGGAGAAACTGGAAAAGATTTTATGGACAGGTGCTAAGCAGGAGAGAAACTGGCAGATTAAGCAGCACATCGCATTCAATAGTAAGAGAGTATTCGAAGGAGTACCTACCTGCGTTAGGAGGCAAGTATATAACTAATTGCTCTGCTGCTTATATATCAAGACCAAAATCTCAAACAAATCCCGCTCTATACTCTCTCAATAAGATCGGAATATCGACTGCCAATTTCGCTCTCTCATCTCATCATCCGTCAGCTTATAAATGTCGTGCATGGACTTGCTCAACATCTGCTGATACACTGCGTGGTACTCACCGAACATAGGAGTCGAGACTAACGGCATAGCTTCGAAGGCTACAGCCTGGTCTTTTTCAGTGGTCGTCCTGTCTGAAACCGTGGGTTCGTTTTCTAGGTCTGGTATCGCTTCCGCTTGAGCTTCACCTTCCACTTCCGCTTCGGCTTGATGTTCTTCTTCGGCTTCGGCTTCGGCTTCGGCTTCGGCTTCGGCATTTGCTTCCCCTTCTGCTTCCCCTTCTAGTTTCGCTTCTGATTTCAAGTCTGCTTTCTCCTCTGCTTCCACTTTGTCGGCCGTGTTCGCAACTGATTCCGTCGTCGAGCTTTCTACATTCGTATACGAGCTTGCCCAGCTATTCGCTGAAGTATCCTGATCAAACCACCCTTGATCCTCGTCCTTGGGTTTACCAACCAGATCCTGGAGAGACAATGCGTCTGCTTCAGCCTGGGCTTCTTCGGTCACGGCTTCCTGCTCAACAACCGAACCATCTTCGTTAACCAGACCTTTGTCATCGTCTGGGATGGGCAAGTTCAACAGCAGACTCTTCAAAGAAGAGCGATATGGAAGGGCCCTCGACCTCTGCCTACAATTATCAAGCTCTGCCGACATGATAACTTTGGCGATGGCGTAGCGGCGCTTACGCTCCCGGTTCGCTTTGCGCTTCTGGATTTCTGCCCCCTCGTAGGCCAAAGTCCATTCTGCTGTATTTCGAGCTTCAAGATCTTCAGCTTCACTGTCTTCAGCCTCGGAGTCTTCTGAAACGCCATCTTGTGTTTCCTCCACCAAGGCACCTTCTGGCGTCTGTTCCGTTGTACCAATTCCAAGATCAGCGTATTCAAGGAAAACATCTTGGAGACGCATAAGCACGTCCGAGCGTGAGCTGGAAGTTAGCCATTGCTCCCCAACGATCTCGATTGCAACCGCCTGGTATTGGTCATCCATCAATATTGCAAGCAGCATCGAATGCTTAAGATACTCCATGGCTTCCCATTTATCTATACGGGTACGATGGGATGCGCTATTGCGCATTCCACGCATCACGTCCAAGGCAATGCTGAGCAGACCCCGGTCTGAGCAGAACTCTCTGTATGGAGCATCCCATGGGGCATTCCATGACCGTTGATACATCACTTGCCAGTGCTGCAACTCGACTTGCTCGAAAACTTTCCACTTTTTTTGATCCAGTAGCCCTGGAATCACTCGGCGAGTATAGTTGAAGAAGCTTTCCTCCATCAGATTCTGAAGCCTACTAAGAAGCTGGTAACCTCTGGTCATCTTCCTTGGAGTGAGGAGGAATCTCATTGCTTCTTTTCTGGTGTTTTCGTTCAGCCAGAGGTCACAGGTTTGCTGAATAGTATCTGCCTTCTGCTGATAATTCAGCAGGCGTACGATCTGGATTGCCGGGATTAAAATTTCAATCGGTAACTGTTCACGGTGAATGGTTGTATGTCGAAGCTGATCTGCGCGCATTAGTGGGCAAGAACAACTTCGATCTGTGACGACTCCTGGCAATGCGATATGGCGAAACAAGCGGGTCCAATCGGTCAACTCGATTACCCCGGACTCGAGCCATGACCGCCCGTTCTGCAACTGCGCTGGCAAGTCTTCAGAGTGGACTGCCCTCCAATTTGCTGACCCCAGCTGCTTCCAAAGATTATCCCGCGCATAGTCATTACAACAGTCCTCTATACTTTCAAGAAGGAACTCGCGGAAGTAGTGTTGATCCCTGAATGGGATGTCCAAAGATTCTGAGGGTTCCGGTGGCTCGACCAATGTTTTGACCGTTCCCAAATCAGGGGTGTCACTAACCCAATTTATCAAAACGTTCCACGGAGACCTGGCATTATGAAGCCAGGGACGGTCTCGACACTCTCTCGCACGGCGCCGAGCATCAAGATCAGAACACAGTATAATAGTGCGTGTGCCCTCCGCATTTGGCATCCTGTTTCGAAACAGATTTCGTTCTCTTGTCTTGGTCGAAGAGACCTCGCAGTATTTGTCACTTGTTTTCTAATATCTCCAAGTTGAATGGACTTGGTTGCTCCTGTCGGAATACCATCCCCCTTTTCAACATCCCAGATCTTTGTTTCTCGAGTCATGATGCCTGAATTCATTGTTCCCATAGTATTACTCAACGAATGTGCTTTACTTGTGTCAGGTTTGTTTCTCGAAGGCATCATCTTTGTTCTTCCTCGAAGGCATCATCTTTGTTCTTCCCTTGTGTTTCGGCACTTTGTCTATGCCCGCAACACATAGCGCCTTAAGACTCACCTATTGCATTGACCCTTCTATGACCGCGGCCGAAAGCTTGACTGGAGCTGCCCTGTGAGGGCATCATCTTTGTTCTTCCCTTCTGTTCCAGCATATTGTCTGTGCCAAAATACATAACGCCTCGAAAGTTCACGTATCGCACCGACGCTACCATGACTACGGCCGACATCATGACTTGATCTGTCTTTGTCATGATCAGCGGTACGAAAACGTGATACTATATCAGAGGTTAGCATAACATCATCGAATCATGTTATGCCTTCTTCGATATAGAAGATCATTCAATAAACCCGCACGATACCATTTCTGATCATAAAAGAGACGATGAAACGCTACACAGTCATGGAAATTGAAGAACAGTGTGATACAAGATGCCACGAATTCGATCATAGGGACTTTTATTGACGGCGGTAGGATAACAAAAAGCGAGAGAAAATTTGGAGACAGAAAATGAATATTCCAAAATTCTCCATGCATTGGAGTGATACACAGGAGTAGCGAGAGTGCTGTCAAAAAACTCGCGCCTACAAGTTTCACTGACCGGGGTGACTCATGTCTATATCCAATCTTCCCAAACGGCCCATTCTAGCCCTCAAGTATCTACTCGTTCCAATTCGAAGATAATGTGCATCGACTTACAAATCATCTTGTTGTACAACTCATGCCACTCGCGCCCTATACGATCAACCATACTTTCTTCTGGCAGTGCTTCACCGTGCGACACCGTGCGATACGGTTTGGTCACGTTTGCCCCAAGGAGGAGGTAGTGCTTCCCCATGAAAGGTCAGAGACGCACTCCTGGAGCTGTTAAGCGTTGATTTGTCTTCATTGGCTATGTGATCAGGCCTAGTGGAGCTTTGATCGCCCTTCAAGCTTCCTGGCGGTGGCAGGATTGCATCTTAAATAGGTCTTCCAGACATATCGCTCCATCACGAGTACCGGCAGAACCGATCGTGTGCGAAGCAACCTCGGTATAGTCTTCGCATCTCTGGACTTTGTAATGAAGACACGGCGCAGCCTTGGCGACAGCAAAACGACGTTTTCACTCCTTTGTGGCATTGCGTTCGCCTTCTTCTATGTCAAGATCAGCCAAAGTGCATTCATTAACCATGAAAGTACATGGGGCCTTCAACACACGACCCAGAGGTAAGCACTCCTTCGCAAGGATCACGATATCGGCAGCTTGAATTCTATTGTCCAGGAGGCTGGCTAGAACGATTGCGTCCTTGACCAACTGCCAAGTTTCCCACTTGTTGAATTTGGCTCGATGAGCAGCAGCATTCCGCCAGTCCGCCGATCTAACTTAGGGTTCTATTGAGATGAGATCCTCTTGTGTCTGGGGAAAAACTCCTTCCTGTGGCCTCTCAAGTCCAAACGCCCGACCAGACTTCTTGATAATTCTTCAACTCAGTCTGTTCTGGGAATGCGGTTTTTACCATGTATGCGAGGTTGCACAACGACAGCCAATTGTAAGAGAGTAGGTCATATGTTGTGCGCAGAGGCAGAAAGTTTTGTTTTTTGCGGCCAAGTCCGACCGTGGATCCCCATTTCTCGGCTGACATTGGCTACTGTGGCACATAGCCAAAATAAACAAACTTTCCGTCTCTATTCATGACTTATGACCCGTTCTCTTACAACTCGGATCGAAGCTGCGCGGCCTTTGTTCCTTGGATCAAAGTTATCGTAAGTACTATATTACAGCCTTTTGTTGGCGAACATACCGTACTTTCGATATGGTGCGACCCTTTTTGTTCGCCATCTTTGTCTTTCGCCACCTCTAGCCTTCGCCTTTGTCCCACTCCATTCGGCGCTTGGCACCTACATTCTCGGGTTTTGTGCCTGTGGAGTGGCGCAATAGCCGACATGTGTTGAATCAAACCCTCAGCGACCGGGAAGACAGTTTACCTCGTAGGTCGTCTTGGTGCATCTCCACATCGACTACCGAGGCCACGGGCTTTCTGTCTAAAATTGTTTTCAGACCCAAATCATAGTCCTTCGATGACTCTTCCTGATCTCTGGGTGAATAAGCTGTTCTAAACCGTTGCATTCGAGTAAGTCGTAGAGAAGTTGCTGCGGTTTGCAAATCAAAATCTCCATCTGCTACGTGCGAATTGCCCTTATTGCTGTTGAAAATACGCTCTTCGCCACGGTTCAAAACATGGAGCACTGCGACGTAAACATCTTGCTTTTCAAAGAATGGTGGGTATGATGCACTCCGCTGGGTCGCCGGGCCATGACCTAAACGCTTCGTGTTTATGTCATGGTATCAGCTAGAATTTGGATCAATAGCAGTCAGCAAAAGAGTCCGATGACAAACGAAGCTTTGATTCCAAATGGCTAGAGCATGTTGCGGACACCCTTCTTGATGCACGAGAGAAGGGGCAAACATATTGCGTGGAAGACATAGTCCACAAGAATAATTTCAATCGTGTGTAGGCTAACCTGACGTTAATCAAAAATCGTGCAAGATATGGAATGATTCTCAAAGGGAGGCGCATACTTATGGCAATTCGCCCTACCTGCCTTCCGTGTTTGTCATCGCAGACATGCATATTTCATGCGCATTGGTGACATTCATTGTTGCAAGCCGTGTCGTAGGAGGTTTGCGTCCTGCAATTCCCTCTGGTGTTTTCCCGTGTCCGTTCGACTACATTCACATGTCGTAATACTTTGTGTCATGTTTGTCGTCGCAAACATGCATATCCCAACCCAAGCGCATCGATCAACTTGTCATTACAAGCCATGCCATATGAATCGTCTCCTGCGGTTTGCTCTGGTGTCTTTCCGTCACGGTTCGGCTGCGTTCACATGTTGCAATACTTGTTGCATGCAGTTCAAACGATACTCCATACCATGTTTCACCCTGCATCTCCCAATAATGACTCTGCGCACGTATGGTATTAAAACGTAATGTCACTCAGATTTCAACTTTTTGAGATGGGAGCTTGTGCTACTCGGGCATCGGACATGCTGAAACTCAGTCCCGGCTGAGTATTTGGAAGCATTCAGCCAGGAGGACCTGCCGTATGCTATGCTATCTCGTGATCTAAGAGATCGGGTTCTGCGCCTGGCAATACCCCGCAAGAAATGATGAGAATATATAGATCATGTCGCACGTAGTAGGAAAAATAAATTGACGAGAAAGGCGGGATAACCGTTAAAAATGCCATGATCAAAACCCTGCAACCAATGCAATGGACAATCACTTCAAAGCACAACCCGACTTTGCCGTGATTTCAGAGGGGCAGGGGACGACGCGGTAATCGACACTGTGGTAGAGACCGGATTAGAAGATACCATCGCAAACATGAGCGGAGAGCTTACGTTGGGTTGTCTGCACCCTGGAACCAGCCCCATCGGAATTCGCAGCCAGATCGGAGCTTAGACGGGAATCTGGAACATTTGTCGGTCGAAGGTCCGCCGTATTGTGCGCCCCAGACATCAGATGTAGCTCCCCACTCAGTGGAGCAGCCATTGAAAATTCCGAACCCACCACCAGGCATCTAAGTCATTAGCAGGGTCTCTTAGAAGATTAAGTAGGAACTTACCGCGATATCGAATTGTGAAGAGCCGACGTCGTAACCAGTGTTTGTGGCCTGCACAATCATCTCCTTCCCTTTAATGGGGCCGCTCGTAAAGGTAAGCTGGTAGCATGTGCAGCAAGCTGGGTTGTTGGCATTGACGGAAGCGAATCCATAGGCCAAGTGGTGGTTTACAGCCCAAGGGCTTTGATCGCTGCACATGTAGGCTGCATCGTATATCAGCATGGTAGAATCGTATGAATATTCGAGGATCTAGATGTCATACCATTGCCACCATTGCAGCCAGACTGGGCATTTGCGTCGGAGAGAGGGTTATCATGAGCGTCGCACGTTTTGACTGGGGCCAAGGCTGCAGGTGCATTGCCAGCCCAAGCACATGATGGCTTGCAGCAGTCCCTGCTCTTTGTTAGCAGAAGCACGTCTTTCACATGGATGAGCCTTACCAGTAGCGGGTCGTATGGCCCGAGCCAGATTGGGCAGCGGCGAAAGAGGTGGAAGTTGCAAGAATCGCTGCAACGGCGAGCTTAGAAATACGGGATGCCATTGTCTTGACAGATATGGGAAGTTCTGAGAAATGGTAAAGGTGGTGAATGCAGAAGTATTTGGTATTGCAAAGTTCTGATGTTCAAATTGGTGAGAGAAAAGAATGGTCTCGCGGGTTTATATAAACTTGTCAAAAGAAAGCTGGTTGAACATCTCGACTATTTTGTAAGACAGATCTTCGACCCTCCATCCCAAGCCCCCAACCCGTAGAAACCGAGGTGAATCAAGGAACGGATGATGACATTGTGTTTCTAGTCAAGACTACTACCAGACCCTGTCGACTACAATCATGGTCCATGTTCCACCCCAGACCCCGATCGAGGACCTCGTCATGATCCTTTTCTCTTGGGATGAAAACGAAGGACCCGCTCCGGAACTCTCCCATCTTCTAGAGCGCAGCCCAGCTCTTTGATGGCTGATAGAAACATGTTCCAGCCCTCGACACAACAACGATAATGGCAACAGAAGAACACTGTAAGTCAATAGCCCCATCTGTTGTTGCGGCGATCCTTCCCGTTAGCAGGCCGTGTGTTTGGTTCAGCTGGCCAAGGCGCTGTCACTTGTTGCTTCACACCGGAGAAATTTACTCTCTAGGTACCCACGTGGTACCTTAGTGTGGAGGTTCCCGCACCTCGGCTACCGTTAGTGACACGCGATGCGGAGATTCAAGGGCCGATAGAATAAGGAAGATTAGCGGAAGATTAGCACCAGCGTTTCACAGTTGTTAGTCGATCAGCCATCAGATGATCAGCCATCATTTCTACATTGTTATGGTCTTTCCCGGCCGCTGTCGTAGCATCTTCTCAACCACCGTTTATCATAACCAAGGACTTCAGAATGAGACCGTATAAAACTAACAGGCAATGACAGTCAACAAGGTGATTGGTGAGAAAGGACAACAACGAAACAATTCAAAAGTTGTGACTGCTATACAAGCCAGCGATTTGCCACCTTGACTGACTCGTCTCTTCGAGATCGACGTGAAACCCACACAACGGACGAGGGTTGAACCCCGCAGCCTGGTGCACCTGCCTTTTTCTGCCATGTCATTCGCCCAGGGACACGTTTTCCATGGGTGAACCAAATCAGCTTGTCCGTGGCTGTGCCAGAACGGGACTTGAGATCCTTTCGAACAAGACAATGTCGAACAAACAGTCCCGTCATCTGACGGATCATACCAAGCTTACGCAACGAAGCTCCGCAGCATCATCAAATTGATCGACGGTAGACCGGTGCTGTTAGCTTTGCACTTTCCGTTACATGGTGGACACCATCAAAAGCTACAGTATGCTTAACGCAGGGTGAGCACATTGAAGTGCTTGAGCCGTCCGTCAGGTGGTGCGTGTGGTGCGATGGTGGTATCTTCGAAGCCAATCTTAAAGACCTCACAGATAGATGCTATTCCTGGGTGGTGGCTCGGAGCAATTTACCTTGAAATGATGAATTTGTCTCATGCTATCATTGTATGCTATCGACCAATGCATGTCTCTGAATGGTAGAATAGGCTGTGTGGTGAAGCGGCATGTTGTCCGCCTCCTCCATTCTAGTATCCTGAACAGCAAGAGGCAACGAAGGTTATCCATTCGACGTTTGAGCTCACTTCCTCTTGCTACGCTGGTCAGACGTTGGCTTCATTCATTCCTACAAAGCCGATTCCCATTGCCCGTTCATAGCGGGTTTTCGAGTTGTATACATGGTCGAAAGGGTTGCAGCTTGGTTATTGCACTCAGCTTGAAGGAAAGCTAGCGTTCAAACCATCTGCCAGACTATTCGCATCCGTCGCTTCTTCGATGAAATTGACCTCAGTACGCCATTCCAGCCAATCTTGCGCTCCTGCCCCACGATCGCTCCACAGCAAACCTACAGCAATGTCCCAGATGTCGAGGATACGACTGTCGCTGCGATAGAAGGCTGATGCTCCACATCTACCACAAAAATACCTATGCACACCAGGTGAGCTGTCGTACTGCTGGAGGGTACTGGCTCGGATATCGAAAGGTGCCCCGTGGGTCCCAAAGATATTGATACGTGGAATCACAAGCCAGCTTGAGAATTCGAAGCCAGTAGTCAACCTGCACGACTCGTCGGTCTCAAGGTAAGCGGTGTATCTGCGTCCATCATCTCCAAGCCACCACTTGCCGGATTCATGGTGACCCCTTGGTTCCCCTGACGGACGAGTAATGTAGAACTCCACACCTTTACAGTGGCAGCTTCCGTACAACCTATCTTCACCGGCGGTCTTCTTGGTCCCTTCGTCCACTTTCGCTGCCCGCTTCGACCATTGCGATTCTTCCGTAGCTTCTTCGGAGTCTCTGGCCTCTAGATACCTCGTTGCCCTTTCGCTCCCTATTTCGGACAACCATGCGCTTAAGCCCCCATCCCTTGTGTCTGCGACCCACAGCTGCACCCTGTTCAGCAGTTCCCTGGTATCGTTAAGTATTCCGCTGCAGAATTCCCATTCTTCCGCATCAAACGTAGCTACGTGAGCTCCGCATCTTGGGCAGAAGTAGCGCGTCAAATGATCACTCGACGCGTAGGATGACAGACGAGAAACATCAGGTCTGGTGGCTGAAGGTATTACCGCAAAGGAAGCCGCTAACTGGCCAGTAACATGACGGCAGGAGTTGCAATTACAGATGGATGACTTGAGTGGAAAGCAAGAAGCAGGTAGGGTGTAGGTATACGATGCGCTTTTGCAATGGCAATTAGCACGGATAGTTATATCCATGGACGCGATGATTAGGGAAGCGAGGATTCGAAGTGGAAGGAGAAAGATGAAGTACTCCGTATCTCGCTCTACCTTAGCTATCTACTTCGAACGCGACGCTTAATCGTGCCACGCTGACACCTACTAAAGTAGGTGCTGGCCACCCACTTTTCCTTGATCGGTTTTGCGAGGAATCACATACCAAATCGAAAAATCTCTCAAATTCTTTGCACTTTAACAACGTAACAACGCACAAAGATAATTGCATGCAACAAAAGTTCTGTTGACTGTCAATTATATAAAGAAACTAAAAATGAAAAAAGTAAATCTATATATATGTTGATGCGTGCATGAGACGTGAATTTCAGAAATCGTGAATTTTTGAATTTTCACAAATTAGCAACGCAACGAGATATTATGATTTTCGTTTCTATAGAAATTTAAATTTATACATTCTTATTTAACTTCTAGTTTGAAATACTTTATTTTCTCTGTGCTCAGTGTGGCACGATTAGCTTGTTGGGTTAGCCTACTCTGATCACGTGGCAAAAAGCTGACACGTAGACTTCCCTGCAAATTCCGGAGTCGTTTGTCATTCGGCCAGAGCAAGGTTCAATTAGAACGTTCAAAGAGTTCAAGGTTGATCGTTCGCATTCTACAGATCTCCTGCTTATAGAAAATCATAACGGTGCCGCTGGAAGGCGTGCCATTACCCTATCGTTAAGTCAAAGGCAACTGTCACACTTCAGCATGAGCAGGCCAATCTCCCACAATGGGCTCAAACGTGTCCCAGAAGTCTGTCCATAGATTCCCTTGGTCCCCAAAGGAGCCATAATCACCCGCTGCGGAGCACAATACTTGGGTATCATAATTCGAGCGTATCGAATCTCCATCTTGCGCTCTTGAGTCCGCTGCCGGGTTATCGATGTCACAAGGAGCAGTGATCTTTAAGATCTGTTCTTCACATTGAGCAAGACATATGTCTCCAAGATCCCACAGATCCTCCTCCTTCGCCCGATGCAGTCGTTCTCTGAGGCATATCAGACTTGACTTGCAAGACTCCTTAATGGCTTGATCGGTTTCCTCAATGGCACAACGAAGAAGCACAATTGCAGCAGAAGCCAAATGGTATGCGCTATCTGACCAGCCAACAACATTAATTAATACCCTGACCCATTCCGCAATGAGGCGGTTCTTAGGTAGGACTTACATGGGAGCCAAAATTCCTGTAGGTGATGTTTACTAAGTGAACACACATATGCCGTAACAGCCTGTGCAGCATTGCGCAGCATACTAAGGTGGTATTGGCGTCCTACGCTAGTGCCTGTGTTGCACTCTT
>JAABUW010002448.1_pt1 | contig 28306 bp, 13 predicted proteins | sample 5560081 | NCBI WGS metagenome assembly JAABUW01 (sample SAMN10711882, study PRJNA513363) | rock metagenome | isolation source: Antarctica rocks | place: Antarctica: Victoria Land, Knobhead sud | reverse complement strand
CGTCGGGTTGACACATAGCGTAGTGTGGTGATCTGGCCCTTCTGAGCAGCAGCAAGTGGCCTGCGTGGTGACCGCCTATCACTCATGATCCTTGCACGCAAGCGCGCTTAAGGGTATCAAGCTTATCGCTTTGCGTAGGGTCATGGAAAAGTTCACCCACCTGCTGTTCCTATCCTTCTCGAAGTCGATAAACTTCACAACCCTTCAGCAATCTCCAAACCCACCGTGTCTACTGTGCCTTTAATAGCTTGACATCATACTCACCGTCCGTCCTTGTGATAGCAAGAACTGGCGCTCTCATCCCTCCGCAGCCATGGTGCCAAAAATCCATGGCATCACTTCGAACTGCATGACCAACAACCACTCCTTGTTAGTTGGCGAACTCGGATCTGACTCCCCCATTGAAACCCCTAGAAACACTGCCAGAGACATATGTCCTCACATAACAAGTTGGTCATAGAGAACTCCCCCGGTCAGGCCAAACCCTCCTGTCCAGTTACCTGTTTTTGACCCTCTCGTAAACATCCCTCCCCGCTACACATCCATCCCGGTGCCTCATTCCCCCTTGCAAAACCACAAAACCGCAAATGCTGCTTGGGGCTTGGTAGTGCTTACATTTCTGCATTCTCAGGGACGAAAGGGGAATGGTGACGTTTTGGGGAAGGGGATTATGGCTGGCATGCTTCAGGGATGTGTGCGATCGTGGGGGAGGCGCAGCTCGCTGAGGTGGTGGTGTGTATGAGGTTGGAGATTGCTGGTAGAGCTGTAAATAAGCCGAGCTTGAGATATCAGCGACAAGTCTTTGAGAAGAGTTTGTGGCGGAAGGGGACAAGGCCAGTGAGTCTCCTTGATTAAGGGCAGTGACGCCTGATGATGGGAATAGATACGGATCAGTTGGAGTTTATCCTTTGTCAAGGAGAAGAGCGGCGGAGGCTGTGGTAGCGCTGTGGACTGGATATCGTAGGGGATGGAAGGGGGAAGGAAGGATGGTGATCTTTGGTTTGCAGTTGTTCCTCTGTTGCTCCGCTTGGGGTAGCTTGAAACGCATGCCTCGAACAGGCTTGCCCTGTGAGACTACTGTAGAGATTGGTTGCTGGACGTTGCGATATCCGGGTGCGAAGCTCAGGGACTTGCGCTTTCTTTGACGCTTTCTTGATGATGTGTCACTGGGGTGTTGGAGTGTAAATTGACCCATCGATCGGGAGAAAATGAGTGCTGGATACAGTGACACCCGGAAGGACAACGCCCATTGTTGCTTGGAATTTCGTTGCGATGGGCCCAGAGGGAAGGCACAGTAGAGGAAAGCACCAAGGAATGAGCTGGATGTCAGAGCGGATCTTATCTTTCGTTGTCGCTTGTGTGTGAGCACGCAGTTTCAAACCTAGGTCCAAGACTCCGCAAACAGACGAGATGGACATCTGCTTCTCAAGCTATTGATTTCCTCGTAAATCTGGGGAATGGGAGATGCGAAGCAGATTACACCGCAGTAGAGAATCGAGGTTCTGCTGAGGAATAGGATGGAATTGATCCAATGGCATACATACCCAGCCTCCCTTGCTCCCTAGCATGCTGTGAGGCTGGTGATTTCTCCGACCAAGAAAGCATACCGACTTGGACACCGACAAGCGTGAGATTGGAGATGGACTGATATAGCGCCTTCGCCCACAGTGTCATTGTGACTTCAAAGGGCCCTCAGACACGCCTGGAGACGCAAAAACCGAACAAAATTCTGACCTCTATCACCCTGCTGGTCACCAAAAACAACAACAACAGCTCAGAACCAATTTTTGAAATACTATACCACAACCACAATAACACTTCGCCTAAACAACAACAAGTTATTGCGCATTACTTAAGCTTCCATATTATTTACTTTAGAAGTTCATAGTTGCAAAGATAACTATTGAAGTCTTTTATAAGCTTGTTTTGATCAAAAAAGATCTTAAACAAACGTACGAACATATTATTACACTTTGCTTCGACTTTTATCAAATTGACGTAACTATTGTCAAAAAAAACTCGACAAAGATATCTATTGCTTTCTTCAAACATTTAATAAAATTATATTTAAATCTTTCGCACAAGTTGCTAAAGCAATTATAGATAAAGAAAATAGTAACGAACTTGTACGTCGAATTTAATAATATAAAAATATAGTTGCACAAGCAAAACTTCGAATATGCGTATACTTTAAAGAATCTTGCCTAAAGCAATTTTGTTATTAACTCGTTTAAATAATAAATAGCTCTAGAGTTTAAATGCGACGTGTTGAATATATAATTATTGATAAAATTGAGCAAGAACAATGTCAAAATTGTTTTTCGCAACAAGATTAACAAAATTATTTGTAAAAAAATTAATAAAGCAATCAATATCGACGTTTCTTTTTTTCTTTTTATACTTTTTAATTATTCTTATTAAAAGAGAGACAATTAATAAATATTTGTTTACGTTGTTTATTAATTAAAAAGCAAAAACATAAAGATTTACATTTGTTATAAGTAGAAAATCGTAATTTTAATCAAAAAAATATATTAATATTATTACTTTAACGTTTTAGCAAAAATTTATTAATTTATCTATAAAATAATAATAAATACGATACGCATTAAAAAATTATATTTTGACAAAAACAATAAAGTTTACAAGCAAGCGTTTAAAAGCAATCTCTACGCAACAAATTATTTTCTTTCGAGTTTCAAAAGTTCAAATAACGTAATTTACGTTAAATAACTCAAAAAAAAGTCGAAAATCGACAAGAAATATACGTCGATTGTTGTCAAATTTATTTCTTTAAAGTTGACAAATAAAGTTATGTTAAAATTGCTATACTACGCAAAAAGTCTTTATGTTATTGAACAATATTTACACAATTGCAAGCTTTAACAATATTTTAATTATTAAAGTTACAAATACTATATTTATTAATATCTTGTTAAAAAATTTAAATATAAAAGATATATAAATTACTATAACAAAAGCAAATATTATAATAAGTTTAACAAATGCGCAATTTGCATTAACAAGCATTAGATAATTAGCAAAACTTGTTTTCGCAAAAAGTATAAACTAAAAAAGTTAAACAAGACAAAAAGTCTTTAAAAAGCTCTTTACGTTATAAAGCTTAAATTAAAATCTTTTGTTAATAATATTGCGTTTATTATTAAGAATATTGCTTTCTTTTGTTTAACTAACAATATTAAATTAATTGCAATAATATAAAAAAAGAGAAAAGCAAATAATAACAATAAAAAAAACTTAAAAGAGAATAGCAAATCTTTTAATACATAGTTGATTTCTTTAAATATAGACAACTTTTTTAAGACAAAATTTGTCGTTGTTATTTTGAAGAAAAATTTAAATATAATAACTTTAAAGAATAGATTTATTGTTAAAATAAAAAAATTAAATAAAATTTTTATAAAGCAATTTTTAATACAAATAAAATCTTTAGCAAAAATAACAACAACAAGAAAAAAAATAATTACAAGTTTATTCGAAAGCAATTTAAAGCAATTATTTATAATAATATTTTGTAAAAAGAAAGCAAAAAACTTTACAAAAGTATAAAAATCTAAAATTACAATTTTTTTTAATTCGAATTGTAATACTTTTTTAAATAAACAACAAAAAGTAAGCAATAATTTTAATTTTATAAAATACTAAGTTATTAATACAATAATTTGTGCGTTATTAAGCATAAACAACAACAATAACAAAATTGTTATAAATAAAAAAACAAAGAAATTTAATTTCGTAAATAATAACAATAACAAAAAAGCAAAAAAGATATTTTTCGAAAAATTCTTCAATTTTATTTTCGTTAAAAACTTCTTTTTCTTTATTAAAGAGACGTTTTTAATTAACGAGTTTTTCTTCTTCTTTTTCTTTAAAAAACTATTATTTTGTTTATAGTTAATTTAATTAAAGAACTCAAATTATTATTCTTATCTTAAATAGCTATTTAATTGATAGATAAACAATTTATTTTAATTTAATATAATGCTTACAAAAGCAAAAATATTATTATAATTGTCTTTCTTAAAGATTCTTTAATATTAAAATATAACATTATCGCAATTTAAAAGCTTTAAAACAATAAATACTTAACTATTACGCATTTTCTTAATAGTTAATTCTTTAATTTAATCTACAAAAATTAGACAAATTTTAACAACAAAAAATTATAAATTTGTTTTTATATTAACAAACATATTAACAAGTTTTAAATAAATATTAATTTTTACTCTAAAAATCTTTTTATCTTCGAAATAATTTTAAATAGTTTAAATTCGAATTTTAAGTACATAGTTTGTATTTACAATATATATAATAAATTAAATATTACTTTAACTCTTGTTGTAACTTAGCTTCGAAAAACTTTAATAAAAAATAAACACTTTTAAAACTTTAATATAAAGAACTTTTTCGAAGAAATTATAATAAAAGATTTTAATATTTATTATTTGCAATAAGACGATTTAAAGATAAGATTAAACAATCGCAATTATAAACTTCTAAACATTATAAATAAATTTTAGTTTACTTAGTATATATCTTAAGAGACAATAATCTATATATTAAATTATTATAACACTTTATAAATTCTTAATTTTTGCTTTATTATTTCGAGTCTATTAGAGAAAGTATTGCGATGCGTTGTAAAAAACAATATTAAACAAAATTTAAATTACTTTTTTATTTTTTTAGAATTAAATTTTATAATTAACAACTTTTTAATTAAAGATTTTTAATGTTAAAAGAAAATAAATCTAACAATATTTGACAAAATATTCGACAATAAACTAAACAAATTAAGTTTAAATTTAAAAAATTTATTTATTAAATACAAGATTAACAAAGTTGTAGAAATTATTGTTGTAATTATTAATTACGTTATAGAAATAATAATGTCGAAAATTAACATTGTTCGCAAGTCGAAATCAAAATAAACAAAAAAATGCAAACAAACATATTTAAATACTTAGAAACAACGTTGTTTGTACTAGCAAATAAAGAGCATATTTGTATCTATTTATTTAATCGAACAAATTAAATAACAATAATAAAAAATCGATTATAAAAAGAAAAAACTTATTAAGTCAACTTTTAAAACAATTTACAAAAAAAGAGTAAAATAGTCTCGCAACAACATAAGCAAAATTTAAAAGCTCGCAAAATAAACAAAGAATCGCAACAATTTTTATAAAATTTACACATTAACTTTTACAAATATTTAAAAAAAAATTATTATATACAAAACAAACAAAGCAAAGCTATTAACAAAATTCTTTTTTTTTAAGTCTTCAAATGCGAATCTATTAAATATTGACAATTACAATTATTTTAAATTAATAAACTTCGAAGAAATTAAAAATTACAAATTAAAAAACGTTATTAAAGACGTTTTAAAAAATAAAACGTTTAATAACAATAAAATTAATAATAGAGTTCTGTTACGATTATCGTACTTTTCTCCTAGGCAAGGTATTCCTCTTGGGCAAGGTATTTCTTTCGTGCTTGACAAGGTATTTCTTGGCACAATATTTAGATCTAGAGGACTTTTCTCTTTCTAGCTAGCAATACAATTATGATTCCCATTATTAGTGTCCTCTTTTTAGTGCGTTTTCGCACCATTTGATAGCTTCAAAGTTAGATATTTCCTTACTCATAAAGAAATCTATCACTAGAGGGAATTATCTTATCATTATTTTTGCTTCTTAGAAGCTTGCTTCATTATCTCGTGAAGTTTGCTTTTTCATTGTAGAAATTGTCTACTAAGAAGAGAATATCTCATTAGTATTTCGTACCTTTTCTTCGCTAACAATTTTGGCGTCTTCGCCAAAATTGCTCAAGAAGATCATAGAACTTGCTTGAAAACTTAACGATTTTCTAGTTAAAATCAACGAATTTTCGCCAAAACGATTCAAGGAATTCTTGTCTACTTTGCAAAGTGTATTGAACAACACTTTCAAGCTAGTAACTTTCTATACAACGATTAGAACTAGTGAGCGTTTAAAGTTTGCTAAGTTGTTCTACTATTTATTAGATTAAGTTGTGAATCGATTGACTTTTATAAAAGTAGTAAAGACTTTTGTGATAAACACAAAAGTCTATTGGCAAATCTCGATTTACTCTAGTTTTTCTTCTTCTTTATAGACGAGAAAACTAAAGAATTTATTTAAGAAAAAAAGCATTTTGCAAAGTTCGAAGTCTTTAACTTTACGCATCGTCACACGATTTTAAGAAGTTAACGATACTTCTATATCGAAAAGAAATCGACGTTTGTTCGATTTTTTTGTATCTATTTTATCGATCTCTCTTATTTTATCTATATAGAAGACTTTTCTTGATTTTCGAAACGAGTTTATATCTTTTCTTACGCAAATGTTTTTCGAATCAAGCTTTTTTAAAGCTCGCATTATCGACGCTTCAAAGAAGAAGAAACAAGAAACGAACGAGACGTTTAAAAACGATCAAGAAAAAAAATATCTAAATATCTCGCTTATTCGAGTAAACATACTACAAACGATAACGTTAACCATGACAAAAAACGAAGATCTATTAAACAATCTCGTCGTACAAGAGCTTATTAATTAGGCGATAACTAGAATATTAGCAAACTACAATACTTAATTGAGCAAATTGTCTTCGTTTGTTGATCTTTTAAATTCAATTAATTTTGTTAGTTAGCAAAGCTCTTTAAAGCAACAAGGTTCTTCGAAATTATTTAAATCAACAAGTAATAATATCTTAAAAGATAACGTTATGTTTTAGATCTTCGATTCAAGCTATTTTCATCTAGATCTTAAGAAATTCTATAATAAGAGCGACATTGTTACTATCGAAAAGAAAATTATCTATCGAAAGATATACATTTTTTGTCGCAAAGTAGACGACTATGTTACTATTGTTAAGAAAGAGAAAATTAGAAATTATATGTTTATATGCTTTTGAGATAACGCATTATACTAGTAATTAAATAATTTTACTTAAGATAAGAAAGATGTAATAATAATTTTGCTTAATAAATTAAAACATATTCTTTGTTGTCTAAAAAAGCGATTCAAAATCTTTATGTTAACGACTCAAAATAAACTAAATTAAGAAATCTTTTTTGTAAAGAATTCGCAAAACGAAAAAAAGTTGTACGTGTACATGCAAAATGTAGAGTTGTATACTACATAAGTAGATTTAAGTGAAAACTTAATTAAAACAACTTGGGCTTAAAATTACTTATTGTTAGAGTTTCAAGTAATTATATTGTCGTCAATAGCGAATATTTTAATTTAAAAATTTGACGAATTGATAACGAATTAAAAGAAAATGTGACAACGTATCGCTTCATTTTAAGAGAAAAATAAGAAAAAAAAAAAAAAAAAGTTAATCTTTAGATAGATCGAAGAATAAATTAAAAGTTTATAACGAATCTCGTCGTAATTGTTCGCAAACACAAACAAATAAAAGAACTTTTATAGATCGTTTTTTCTTCGATCGTTATTTTAAACAAAAACGAGAAGACTTTCGTTCAAATTATTAGAGATTTTACTTTTCTTTTTATTAGCAAAATTTCTTATTTTATTAGTTAAGTTTTTCTTCTTTGCAATAGAGCTTCGTCAATCAAAAAAAAAGCTAGAATTTTTTTTACGTCAATAATAAGATAGAAACTTACGCAAATTAACAAAACGCAAATATGTTTAAGTCGAATTTAGCTTAAACTTATTTGAGTTAATCAAACGCTCAAAACATTTAAAGCTAAAAGGTCGCTTTACTTTTGACAAAACAATCGCTAATAATTATCGCTAATAATGTCAACTTTTATCGAAATAAATTATATAATTCAAATAGAGTTTCTATCGTAAAAAAAGAACGCGACAAATTCTCGCCCCATTACGAAACGAACAACGCAAATTTCTCTTCTTAGATCTTAGATTCGCAAATAATACATTAGCAAGTTCAATTATACTTTAATAATTAAAACGAAAATTAAAATTAAAAAAATGAAGAAGTAGCAAAAGCATATTACGATCACGCGTTAACGAATATCGAAGCGACGCATTCTTAAAATCGTAAAATTAATTCTTGTAACAAGATTTTCAATAAAAAGAAGAATAATAACAAAAAGAATAACAAAGATGTTGATAGTTTCTTTGTCGACGTAACATATTATGCCTCTTCACAAAAAAACATCGTCGAAAAATTAATCTATTGACAATATCAAAATACTTTCGATTCTAGAAACAAGCTTTATATTCACGTGCGATCGTACAAAAGAAAAAATTAGCAAAAGCGCTTAGAATTTATTTTTAAGAATTTTTGACAATATTAGTTTTTAAAACTCGCTTTACTAAATATAACTACGCAAAAAATAATAATCTTTTCGACGATATTTTTTAAAAAGAACGAAATAACTTTTAAAGCGTAGCATTATGTTACAACAATAATCAAATATAGCGTCAACGATCTAACGAGTCTCTTTTGCGTAAATTTTAATTGCGACATGTTTATAATAAATTGCGCTTTCGTCAAAGCGAAAATACTTAACATAAAGATTAGAAAATATTTTCTAGTTTCATTGAAAGATATCGATGCCACAAAATATGTTTTGAACAAATAATTCTTTCTAAACGTCTATTTGAAAAGCGAGAACAAAAACAACAACAAAATGATTGCTTATAATTGTTACGAAGTTTATTTAATAAATAATCTTAAGACGAAATTTCTTATAAGTATAAATATTCTAGAATCGAAACAAGTAATTATAGATATATTGAGTCGAAGATTAAGATTCAAATTTTATAAAAAAGTTGCAATATCTTGCGAAGTAAAAATCAAAAACAACGTTCGAATTTGTCGAACAATTCGCATCGCAAAAAAAGAAATAATATTCGCAAAATTAACAACAAAGATTGCTATAACTTTAAAAGAAAAAAATAAACTTTTTAAACGTAATTTTTTTTTCGAGCTCACAATGCTAGAAGCGTATATTTATTTTATTAATGCGAATTTTTAATTTATCAATTTTCGTAACAATAAAAAATTTTCGTTGAAACTAAAGAATCGTCGTCGTATTAAACGTATCGTAAAATACAAAGATAAAAAATATTATATTATAAAGAAAAAAAATTACTTTCTTGCGACAATTTTTCTCTTCGAAGATTATTTAATTTTGTCGAAGTTAAACTTTGCTAAAATACGTCTCTTTTAAAAGATTATTTCAAAGAAAATGAAAACTTAGTTAAAAAACGACATTATTATTTATAATTTATTCGACGAAGTTGCGAAATATATTAAGATCGTTAATTGTTATTTAAGAATTTAAAAAAATATTGACAATACAATAGATTTTTTTCTCGAAGAGCACATAAAGATTCTTATAGTAACTAATTGGCAAATTATTGTTGACGCAAAATTAGCGCACAAAGTTTATTTATTAAATTAGAAATTAAAGATCTTAATCGATAAGAAGTTCGACAAAATGCATGTCTAGAAAAGACTAAAATAGTTTAAGAATTCTACGTTCTTTAAATTTCTTATCTTCGTAGTATGAAAAATTGTGTATATTAATTTAAACAAAAAGTTTATTTAGAAAGATAAAGCAATAATAGATATTTAAGATCTAAACGCTATTAGCGTTACAAATTTGTATTCTTTATTATTGCAAAAAAATGTAATAATTAAATTACAAAATTGCTCTTATATTATCGTCGTAAACAACAATAATTAATTTTATCAATTTCTAGTTAAGAAGAAACATCGAAATCGTTTTATAATCATTTTTTACAAAAGAAAAGAGCGATCGAACGTCGTTTTTATGAATTTCAAAGAATTAATATCGTACGTCTAAAATAAGATAAACAAATTTCTTAGATTGTATCGCGATTTTTGCAAGTGTTATATCGAAGATATTGTAATCTTTTCACGCAATATTGACGAACATTTGACACATTTTAAAATTATTTTCACTTTGTTTTCTCAAATGAGAATCTTTTTAAAATCTAAAAAATTGTATATTAAATATTTATTTGTAACATTATTTGAGCAATGTGTCGACAATTTAGATTTTTAGACTTTCGAAAAAAAGCTTGTTGCACTAAAGAAGCTTAATTTCTCTAAAACGTTAAAGAATTTAAAAATCTATTTAGAGATAACGAATTAATTTTAATCAAAAGTTGTCTATTATACGCAAATAGCAAAAGTTTTGTAGAATCTTAAGACAACTTTGTTGAAAAAATCTTTAGCTAAGAATGAAAAGATGCGAACACAATATTGCAAAAATATTGATATTAAGTTTATCAATATTGAACTTCAAAGCTTTGCTATGCTTTAGCAACAACTTATTAAGAAAAATATATTGCATTATTATAATTCTAAGCGATAAATATTTATAGACGTCGACAAATTTAAAAAATACAAATTCGAGATTCATATTTATTATGTAAAAGAAAATACTATCACAAACTTCTTTTAGGCGACAAATATTTAAACAATTTTATATCTTTCTAAGATACTAAACAACGTCGAAAAAAAATATTGATCAATAGAGCTAAAAGTTTTCGCTTTCGTATAGACACTAAAAAAGATTCGTTATATGTTTAATTATACGTCGAAAAAATCAATCGTGATTTTTATCGATTACTTCGTTACGATAAACATAGCAAAGTAAATCAAATTGTTTTTCTTTTTTTTAGATCGCATGAATTTGCGTCTTATTTGTGTCTCTCAATACATTTCTTAGTTTTCGCTTAATATACGTTAAAAGACAAGAAAATTCAACATCGTTTCGAACGCCCTTTTTAAATTGCTTAGAAAGAATTATTCTAAAAATAATCTTAAGAGCGAAGAAATTTTTGACGAAATCGTCGCTTATTATATAATTATAATTGAGATAACTTTAATTTTTAAGAAAAATTTGACGAAAATCTACAAGATCGATAAAAAGTAATTTAAGATCTACGAAATGCTTCTTAGTTGACGCAAAAAAGATCGTGATAATTGACGAGAAATTTAAAACTATTTTGTTAATCTAAAATAAATTTTGAAGAGACGAAAATTTGCTATTATTATTTCGACAAAAGTTTTAGCTTCAATCAACTTAGAACAAATTTTAAAAAGACGAAAATTTGCTATTATTATTCTAGCAAAAGTTTTAGCTTTAGTAGAAACTTAAGTTGTGATCTCGATGCTTAATACAACAAATACAACGAGAAAATCGACAAAATTAAAAATAGCAAAACAAGAATTTGCTATTGTAATTTTAATAACTTCAACGATATTAAAAAATTCTAAAAAGTTTGCTACTTTAAAAGAGTCGACGACATTAAAGAAATCGATTAAGTTAAAAAAAACTAAAATAGAAGACATTCAATTTATGCTTAAGAAAGAACTCATTTACTTTTAAAACGAAAAGAACGAACGATTAAAATTGTGCATTTTTAAAGTTATAAAAGCGAGAATCTTTAAGCTATTGTATAATGCATAGGCGCACGAAGAATTTTTACGCATTTATAATAGAATTATTGCTAATTATTACATGAGAAATTTGGTCAAACGATTAAAAAAATATTTGAAACATTGCTTATCGTATTAGCTCAACAATATAACTAAACATTGTTTATATAAATAACTAAAGTTTATTATTACGAAGTCGAAGATATTTCATATTATTATTATCGATTTTATTCTCGTGCTTTCTAAGTTGCCAAACGAGTACAATTCTTTTATATTAATAATAGACAAATTCTTTAAACAAATTACGACAATAATCAAGAAAACGACTTTCTTAGTCAAGAAATAAGTAGTTAAGCTTATCGACGCTCTCGCGAATTGAGATCTATTTGTAAGTATTATTTTCAATAGAGACAATAAATTTCTATTTAGTCTATAAAGAGCAATATTTCACTTCTTAAGAGTTAATCTCTTTATTTTATCGTCTATTACTCACAATTTAACGATTAATCGAAACGATTTAATCAAATTATAGAAATAGCTTTGCGATATTATCTCATCTTAAATCTCGAGACAAATTAGAAGCGTTTCGCAATTAGATTTCGAAACATTCTTAACAATTTTAAGAATGTCTTAACAAAAAAATTCTTAAACGAACTTATTTACGAGAAAATTCTTCGTGAAGAATTGTTTATAATCGATTTTTATTAACAAGACACTAACTACGTTGTTAAACAAAAAAGAAATCAAAACGAAGTCGCGACGTTAATAGTTTTCGCAAACGCAAAAATGAAGCTACGCTATAATATTTATCATTAATTACTTGCTTTCAAAAAAAGAAATAAGATTTTTTTAAAGTTACATTTAAAATACAAGATCTTAAGACTAAAGAATTTTAAGCTCTTCAATTAGAGAGCAAAGCTATTCAAAATTTTAGAAACGTACAATTATTTCGCTTTCAAATTGAAGTTACTCTTAAACTAAAAAATACATCTAGTTGTTTTCATTGTTATGTTGAAGTTCGTTTCAAAAGAGAGCAATTTATATGCGAAAAAAATCGATGCGAATGCGTCTTTAATAAAAAAAGACGAAAATACAAATAACAACTATAAAATTTAGCGACTACTAAATAGACGTATGACGTCACGAGAACGCGATATTCGTAGAAAGAAAATAATTTAGTATTTTATCAAATAAAAGAGTTAAAGTTTTGCTCACAATGTTTAATATAATGCGGCGAATTTAATCGAAGCGCAAGACTTTATTAACGATTATCTTAATATCTATAATGCGCAATTTATTAAAGAGTATCAAATTAAAAGAATCTAAAAAGTATGTTTAAGTCAAGACGATAAATAGATTAGATTAAGTGTGCATTTGTTTGTTTATAAAACTAGCGTCAAAAATATTTGATTTATTTCTCTTATTATTGCATCTTCTTTCTACTATAATATTTCTTTTAATAAAATTATTAAAAAAATGTTTTTCGTCGCATTTGATGTAGCATTATCTTATTTATTAAGAAAAAAAAACGCGAGTTCGACGACTTACAAAGCAAATCATAACGATAAAAAAAAAGAAACGAGCAAATAGACTCAAAAGACGTCTTTATAATTTAACATTGTGCGACGAACGTACTTTAATTTATGTTAAGACGATTTACGCAACAAAGCTTCGAAATCGCACGATTTTAAATTTAGATTCAAGAGACGATTTGCAAGATTTAATGACTATTAAAGTTGCTACGTTCGCTATAAGGCTAAAAATAGCGTTAAAAGTTTTCTAGAAATAAAATACTATATCAATAAGAATTATCGTAATTTGTTATCTATTTTATTACGACAAAAGCTTGTTGAAGAACAAATTACTTAACATAGTCTACTAGCAATTCGACGAAATTTAAGAAATCTTCGTTGAAACGATAGAAGAAAAAGCTTTACAAATTCTAGATCTTTCGAATTTGATCTTATATTCGAAAAAGAAATTAATTGCTATTTTGATTTTTCACAAGTACAAATCCAAATTATTGTTATTAATAAAAAGAAAATTTATTTGACGAAATCGTGTAATTATTAAGAATCGCTATTTGAAGACAATTATAAACGATTAACAACGAATTTTTGACTTAGTAAAACAAAACAAGTATCTAAAGAGTAAAATTAGAATTTTGAAAGAATTGCTTAGAGCGTGCAAAGACGTTCGAAAAAAATTGATTTCTACATTGTTGATGTTATTTATTTATAATATAATAACGATTGCGAAACTTTTGCCCTCCCTAGTAGCTTACTTAAGAATCGAGATTACTATTTCGAATTCGTCGATAATTAATTATCGAGACGAATCTATTAATTTTGAGCATTTTGTCCTTAAGACATAAAGAGAATACTTGACGTATCTTCATTTTTAGAGTTCAAGTTTACTTAAAATTTTTGATCAAAATAACAATTTTAAAGATCTTGCTTAATTGTTATTTTAAATGCATTTTAAAAAGATAAGAATAAAATTTCTTAAACGAGAACTTATTATTTTGTTAAAAGTGAATGCAATCGTCTTATTTAAAAAATACGAAGTTGCTTTAAAAGCTTTGACAAAGCTAGTGTTTTAAGATTCTTTATTTTGTCGACTAATTACATACACATATAATACGAAATTAAGAAATCGTAGAATATTAAAAGTGAACAAGAACTTTTATCTATCTATAAGAGAAACATTCGCCATTAATGTTTTTGAACAATTTGATAGACACAATGACTTTAAATTAATCGCGATTCTACTTTTTTTTGCGCACTACAATGTTGTAATAACAAAAATTTGCTTATTAAAATCGTCAATAATACGCGCTCTTTTTAGTGCGTTTGTCGAAAGCATTTTATTTATCAAAATCACTAGTAACTTAGTGTTAACATTCGAAAAAATTTATTATTTCGCAATCGCAATTTTTGACACTTCTTTATCTTTTTTTTACATTAGCATCACATTATTAGAATTTAATTTTATTATTTTAGATTTTGATCTCAAAGACTTCGATTACGAGAATTTTGCTAACTTTGATTTCGCAATATTAAATATGTTAGTTAACGACAAATCGCGTTCGCTCTTTTATAACGCATCAATATTGATTAAGCTCAATTTTAATAACTTTTTTATTAAGTACTCTTTAAAGAGTTGCGCAATTCTATTCGATCAATAATTTTACGAGATTCGTAACGTCAAAGTTGCTACGCGAAAACTATATTGGCGAAAAACATTCGTTAACAAAGAGACAATAAAGATCAATATATCAAATAACGAAAAATCGATTGTGCTTATAAACTTATCAATCTAGAAAAATTATTACGTCGTAACATACGAAAATATCTAGCTCATTAATAATCTTTAACGCGTTAAAGATAAACATAGTATCTTTATTAAAAAAAGAAATAAAATCGTTGTTAATAAATCTACGAAGTTAGCGATTTTCTTTAAAGATTTCGTCTTAAGACAAGAATCTAATGACGACAAAAATAAAAAGAACGTATTTTTTAAAAACAAGTTCGACAAAGAAGCGACAAAGAAGCGACAAAGAAGAAGACAAAGAAAAAGAAGCTAAAAGATAACAAAATTAAGAAAACGATAAAGAATAAAATCAAAAATCATAAACGCAAGAATCGCAATCTAAAAAAAAAGACGTTAAAAAAATCAAAAAGAAGATTGTCTTTGTCGAGTCAAACATTTTGATATCTTTTAAAAAGAATATTTTAGCTTCGACGCTTTTAGTTTCGAAAGCGAATCGCATGATTGCAATTTTAATAAATAGCTACGCTAGCACACGTAAGAATTTGCTTCGTATGCAATCTCTAGTTAAGATAAGCATCATTGTCGAATTCTTCAAAAAAAAAAGAAGAATGCAAAGAAATCATGAAATGCGATCAAGAAATTCGCAAACGCATCAATATTAGCGCTTATTCATTACTATTCGTCGTTAATTTTTATCAATTCGACAAAGATAGAAGGCGCAAATTTCATTATATCTAAAGATTGATTGTCGCACGTTACGACATATTAATACGAGACAAAATGTAAAACTTTTCTTAAAGTAAAATTACACATTGTCGAAAAAGTTGTAAGCGAAGTCTCTTCGTAGTTTATCTTAACAAAGAAACGTATTATTTTGAATTTTCTCATCTTGCTCTAGTTGTTTTAGAAATTCTTTCCCTCTTTCTTTAGTTGTCTCAATAATTTTGTGATAACACTATAGACGATCTTTTTTATAAGAAACGTATTATCTCGAATTTTCTAATCTTGCTTTGATTGTTTTAAGAATTCTATTAACCTTCGACTCTACAAATGATTATTTCGAACATTTTGATCTTGCTCTAATTATTTTAGCCCCCTTTTTATGTCGACATTATAGGCAATCTTTTTCATTGTCAAGCACCATAATATCTTGGTCGCTCTATCATTTTTTCGATGACACTACAAGTGATCTTTTTCTTATTTGAACGTACCACCACGAACCTTTTCGATCTTGCTCTAGTTGTTTGAGCTCTCGATCGACATTTCAAGCGATCTTTCGACGAGAATCCTTTTTAATTCATCTTTTTAACGAAAGGAATCCTATTCGCTCTACGTCTATCCATTTCGCAAATTGCTCTACGTCTATTCTTTTCGCATTTGGTCGCCATCGAGGACGATAACATAGCAAAGAGATTAGGGGGAAATGTTACAATTATCGTACTTTCCTCCTGGGCAGGGTATTCCTCCTAGGCAAGGTATTTCTTTCGTGCTTGGCAAGGTATTCCTTGGCACAATATTTAGATTTGGAGGACTTTCCTCTTCCTAGCTAGCAATACAATCATGATTCCCATCACCAGTGTCCTCTTTTCAGTACGTTTTCGCACCAAGTTCTCTTAATGTTGCTCTCGCGTTTAATTTTATTATTTAAACAATTATTTTAAGTTAACATGCAACTAAAATATTGTTTAAAATATTTTCGACAATTAATTACAATTACTCTTAAAAAGTTTAAAAAAAGTTGTACAATATTTCTAAAACATATTAATCGATTGCTTTGTTTAATATTATTAGCAAAACTTTAAAATTAATTTAGATTAATTGTCTTTTATAAGCAACAAAAATATATAATTTATTTTTAAATTTGTATTTAAAAGAACGCAAAAATATATTGTCGAAAATAGCGATTTATATCTTAATAAAAAAGATTTACGTAAAATAAAAGAAAAAACTAATAGAAAATCTACTTTTATTTGACGTTTTAAATACTTTTAATAACATATTTTATTGTCGATTGCTTTATAATCTTTATAAACAAAAAATTAACAATGCAATGTTAAAGTAAATAAAGAGTTTTATAATAAACAAAAAAACTTAACTTTGTTTTTTAAATTACAATTTCAAATAAATAAATATAAGTATAAACATATTTTAAAGATTATTAATGTTATCAATATTATATTTATTTTATAATTCGAATCTTTTCGACGCTTTAAACAACAAAGATATAGACGCTATAATTGTTAATTATATAAACGATATTGCTATTTTAGTTATTAAATTTTTATTAAAGAAGAATATTATAAAGCTTAAATAGTTTTACGATTGCGTTTTAAATTAAGCAAAGAGACATATTTTAATATTTAACTTAAAGAAATATTAATTAATTTACTTTTACAATAAAGATTCGAATAAAAAATTAAAATACAATTTAAAATTATTAATAATTATAATTAAAACTACAAAAAGCTATAAATATTTAAGAATTACAATTAATAAATAGTTTAAATAAAAATTTTATTTTAATTAAATAAAGACAAAAACAATTAAACGTTTCGTTGCTTTTTAAACTTTATTAAACTTTATTTAAAACGTAGATCTCGAAAATATACACACAATTTATTAAAAAATTGTTTTATCTCTTTTTCTTTATTGCGTCTTTATATAATACGTTCTCTTTAAAAAATAAAAATTTAAAAAGAATAAAAATAAAGTTTTTAAAACAATAAGAGTTATTTAACGCAAAATCGCTTAAATAATTAACAATATCTTTAAAACTACAATCAATCTTGCATTAAATATAAAGTTTTATTTATTTTTAATTTATTTAACTTTAAAATACGCATTAATAAACTCAATATTAAAAATAGTATTTAATTAAATATATAAAGAGATTATAGCAATTTGTGAAAGCTTTAATTTAGATATTAGTTTAATTTAAATCGATTAACGTATATTTAATTAATTAAGTTTTTTTCGCAAATTAAAAATCTAATATTAGACAATCTTTAATTAGTTACTTAGCGATATTAAACAACATTGCGCATACGTTTTTTCGTTATAATAAATCTTTATTAAAAATTACATTCTTACAAATAATAATTGTACTAAAATTAATTACAACGCAATTTGTTTAAACTTAAATAATATTACGCTTTATACAAATAAAAGCGAAATAAATAATTGCATAGACTTTTTAACAATATAAAAAATTGTTATAATTTTAGAATAATTACTTCTAATAATATATACAAAAAAGATTTACTTAGATTTTGTTAACAAATTTACTATTTACTTTAACAAATTTTATAAAATTATTATAACATTAAAGTTAATTAAGAAGACAAATAATATTAAACAATTAATATATATCTTTGTTAATAATTAGACAACTATTAGATTATTTTGTTGTTTTAGAAATTAAACAAGTTAATATATATTTAAACGTATAGTCGAATTTTATTATTAATTAAGACGAAATGTTACTCTATAATAAATTTTTGTTTACAAAAAAATACTTAGCAACGAAGTTGTTAATATAGTAGCTAAGAAAGCAATCAAATAAAAATCTAAAAAATATAAATTATCGATCGTTATTTCTATAGAGCTTTAGACTCTTATTTTAGTTGTCAAATTAAAAATAAAAATTTAAATAAACGTATAATAATTCGCAAATTAAAACAAAGTACAATATAAACAAATTACGCACAAATTTGTTCTTAACTCTAGCATAAAAAACTTAATTAAATATTGTAAATTAAAGCGATTAAAAACTTCGATATTCGTATAAACTAAAATTGACAAAATAGACTTAAAAAGCTATTTTTATTGTATTGAAATTAAAATTAACAAGTTTTACAAATGCGAAAATGTAAAAAACGTATAACATGTGCTACTTTAATACTTAAAATAAATACAATTTCGACAAAAGTATTATAAACAAAATAGACATAACTTAAAGAAACTTCTAAATAACTTAATATTTGTCAAAAAAACAATATTATTTTTGATAAATACAAGATTGCTTAAGCAATTTTGTAATATTAAAAACAACAATATAAACTTCGACAAAAACAAAAAGAATTGTTCTCTAAAGAATACGTAGAGTCGAAATAAATCTTCAAAAATAATTGTTGTTAATTAAGCGTTAATTGCTATAGCATAATAGCAATTAACGCGTAAAGAAATATTATTAAATGTAGACTTATATGCTTACAATTTACAATTTTTATATTAATAATATTATCTACATTTTGCTTGCAAAGAAATAAAGAACTAAAGACTAAAAACAAAAAACAAAATAAAAAAATTAAAGTATATATTACAATTCTAGCTTGTTACAGCTAATATATACTCTACAGAGTAGTCTGTAGCATATAGCACAATTATCTGCATGCTCGACAACTTGACAGACAAGTATTACTCGATATACTAGTAGATAAATTCGATATACTTGACAGTAAGCAGAACAAGCAAAACTCGATATATTTAATAGCAAACAAAACAAGCAAAAAGAATTTTTTTAGTATATATAGATTTTTTAGATACAACTCTTTTATAAATTGTGTTCAATTTATCTATCAAGTTATTTTCTATTATAGATACAAGCTGCAAAATCTTGTTATCAAATAATTGCTTGTATTGTCTGAAAATATCTACAAATCTCTTTAACAATATTAATCTATCTTGATATTCTAGTCGTCTAGATAGCAGCGTAATATTTTGAATACTCTAAAAATATCTATATTAGATTAACGCGTCTCTATCTCGAGCACTAGTTTATCAGTACTATATTAATTATCGATTATAGAAAATAACAAGATTAGAATCAATAAACTCGATATCTATTATAAAAATTATATCGATCTGAAAAACTAGTTTATACAAATAAATATCTATTTTATTTTCTATTCTATTCTAGCAAATCAGAAAACAATTTTTGTATCAACATTTCTCAAAAAAAGAGTCTAATATTAACTCAAACCAAACTTACGCAAGTATCTGAAAAATTATAACAAAAATTTTTGTGCAATATTTACGAACTTCGACAACTTCAAAAGAGAGCTTCGAAGAATTTTTGAAATATTCAACAAAAAACAAATTGCAAAAAAAATAATTTAGTATCTAACTCAACAAATCTTTGCAACAGACTATATTGTCAGATTTTAAAAATATATCAATCTAATCGAGTAAAACAATATTGTATTTATAATAATGTTTCGACAAGATTTCAAGAACAATCTAAAAAACAAAATTATATATAATAGAAGAACTCTCAACAATATATTCGATTTTATCGAAATAGTTATCAATCTCGACAACAAACTGTATAAAAAAGCTATAAAAAAAAGATACAATTAATCTCGAGAAAGAGCAGAAATCTTCTTTAGACTAGCAATCAAATATTAGTAGAAAAAATTTTGTTCTAATTAGAAATACAGTAATCTCAATTATTGTAAATCTGTATCTATAGAACTGAATTCTACTCAACAATATAAAAAAAAAATTCTAGAGAAAAGCAAAATAACAAATTCTAGAAAATATACTATTTATATAGCAAATCGAGCTACTTCGCAAGAGATTGTCGATTACAAAATTTGATAAATTGTCGACAGATTAATACTATATTAAAAAAGATAATCGATAGTTAGAACAATATTAAAAAACAAATCGATACAAAAACAAATACTCTCGAGACTGAATCGAATAACAACTATTATTTAATAGAAAATCTAGATCAATTATAGAAAGTTCTAGATAAAATATTATTAAGCAAAATACTTGTATTTACGCAGAAAGTCAATCAAATACTCAATAAAACTATAAAAATACAACAATCAAGAACGCTATATTTTTATCCAGCAACAAACTTAGACAACAAGTACAACTAGAAAAACTTTCACAAATATCTAGACAATATTACAAATTATATTGATATTTTAGCTAGTTTGTTAAGAGAGAGAGAGATAAATCAAATTATAAATAAATACAAGAAAGCGCTAGAAAGCGATATTACTAAAAAAAGAGATATTCTCGACAAAATCGAACAACAACTAAGCAGTGTTAGTCTATCTCGAGAGAAGATAAAAAAAGCAAAGAAATATACAACACTTAGTTAAACAAGATACTATAACAACTTATACTAGACTTATCTAGAAGACAAAGAAGAAGTCAATTGATTTTCTAAAAAGTCAAAATTATTAATTTAGTATAGAAAAGAAGTTTAGCGCAAACAGATATTCGAAGCAGAAATTTTAGTATTAGAGTAAGAAAAAGTTCAAATTTCTTAATAAAAAGTATATCAAAGAAATACAATATGTTAGTCCAACAGCAGCAACTAAATTTAACAGCACACGCACAATGTTTTATTATATCAGTTAAGATCAATAATTGTCGACTTATTGCAATAATCGATTTTGATGCAACAAATAATTTTATAATTAAAATTCTTGTTAAAAGAGAAAAATACTCTACTTAAAAGAAGTCTGACGCATACAATCTAGTAATTGTAGATAGAAATCTATTGCTCGACAAAAATAAAAAAATAAATAAAGAAACAAAACTACTATCGATAGCTATTTAGCAATATTACAAGAAACTAATTTTTAATATAGTAGAAATAGCTATTTACAATATCTTTCTAGAAATACTTTGATTGAAGCAGTACAATCTAGAAGTTAACTAGAATATATAAGTATTTAGATTTGCGCAATATAATTATATAATTTATATTCAATCTACGTATCGACAGCGTTCGATAATAGATAAGAGATTAAATCGAAAATCGATTGTAAATAGCAAGCTTGTATTTTTGCAAAAAAACAATTTAACAAAGTTTGACTCAATAGATACTGACAAAGATTAGTTAAATTACAAAATTAAAATAAATAAAGAAAATTACAAATCTTTTGAAAGTCTTGAACTATTTGATACAACAAAAAAATTACTAAAGCACGTATTACAAATATACAATAGTTGGAAGCATTTGTTTTAAAAAGAGAAAACAACAAAAATTCTCTCTAAATATCAATTGTAAAATTACGAAATTAGATTTGAATTAGACAAGCAATTTATATTTGAATCTATATATATTCTATTCGAGAAAAAGCTCGAAGTACTTTACAAATATCTGGCAAAAAACAAAAAGAAAGAATTTATTAAGAAATTCCAATTACAAGCAAGATATTCGATTCTCTTTGTATCAAAGAAAAATAAAATTTTTTGTCTATATATCGATTATCGAAAACTAAATAATATTACAATCAAGAATCGATATTTACTATTCAATATTAGCGAGCTTCAGAATTAACTATTTGAAGCAAAATATTTTATCAAACTAGATTTACAAGAAACGTACAACTAGATTAGAATAAAAACAAAGAAAGAGTAAAAAATAGCTTTTTGCACACAATATAAATTATACAAATACACAATAATATTGTTCGAGCTTACAAACGTCTCGACAATATATCAAGAAATAATTAATAATATACTACAACAATATTTGAATCGATTTGTTATAGTATATTTGAACAACATTATAATTTACTCAAAAATCTTGAAAAAGCATATTAATTATATCTTCAAAGTATTGGAATATCTAAATATAAGAAACTTATATTTCAAGTCAAAGAAATACAAATTCTATCGAGAGAAAATTGACTTTCTCGAATTTGTTGTTGAACAATATAAAGTACGTATAAATTTCGAAAAACTATAAACAGTCAAAGAATAAAAATTATTAACAAATATCAAAAAAGTACAATTTTTTCTAGATTTTATAAACTACAACAAAAATTTATCAAGAACTATTTAGCAAACGCGATACTATTGACAAACTTTACAAAAAAAAAAATATTATAATTATAGAAACTTGCAAAAGAGAAATTATTTCAGAATCTTAAGCTAGAATACTTGAAGAAGTTAGTACTAAAAATATACAATTCGCGATTGTTAAGTAGAATTGAAATTGACGCATCAAATCTAGTTATTGATATATATTTTAATTAAAGATATAAAAATATATAATATCTAGTAATATATCTCTCGAGAAAACTCTTGTTAGTCGAACAGAACTATAATGTTTACAATAAGAAACTATTTGCTATAGTAGTTTTCTTGAAATTATAGAGAGTATACACAAAAGAATTATTAGAATTTACGATTCTTATAGATTACAAGAATTTTGTGCACTTTACTACTATTAAGCAATTAAACAGAAAACAAGTACAATAGTTAAAGAGACTAGAACAATACAAATTTAGAATACAATATATTTTAAACAAAGATAACAACAAAGTAGACGCACTTAGCAGAAGAAGTAATTATATAGAAACAAAAGAATTGTTCAATTACAGTATATTTAAGATCAACAAGAACAAATTACTATTAGCAAACAAGTATAAATTAAATACTATACTACAAATACTTCGAGATAATACAAAAGAGTTTTCAATAGAGAAAGAAAAACTTCAGATATCTATCGACAAGATTGACAAATATATAGAAAAATATTATAACAAACTACTGCAAAAATATCTAGAAGTAACAAAAATTTTTTAATTTTTATATTAGTATTGTTAATTTCTATAGATAAGACAAGCTGTCGAGACATATATTAAACAATGTTTTAGCTATTAGTAGAACAAACATAATATATATGCGAGCTATAGCGAAATCCAATATTAGAAATTATCTAAATCGCTATAGAATAAAGTTATAATAAACTTTATTATTAAATTGTCCAAGTCGACAAATCTAGCAACTGGAGACAAATATAATTCGATACTAGTAATAGTTGATAAGTTTATCAAGTACTTATATATTATCGCATGCAAAGAAAAGTTTATCGCAAAACAATTGAGATATATTATATTGAATCGACTTATACAATATTACGATATATTTAAGAGATTAACTAGTAACAGAGACAAGCTCTTTATATCTAACTATTAAAAGACGTTTCTCCCAATATTAGATACAAGACTTCGAATATCTATTGTCTATTACTTGATTACAAATAGCTAGACAAAAAAAACAAACTAGAGTTTTAAGCAGTATCTGAGACACTATATTAACAATACTTATAGCAACTAGATATTACTCTTATCTATAATATAATTGATACTCAATGCTAAGATTTCGAATATTACTAAAATAACTTTATTCTTCGCTAACTATAACAAGAAATCAAATCTCTTTAAGAAAGAGCGTACGCATTTGTTAGCGCAATTAGCTATCGAAAGAATAGCAACGTTAAAAAAGATACACAATAATATCTCAAAAATGCAAAAAAAGTTAATCAAATACCAAAATAAGAAACAAAAAACGATATCTCAACTAAAAGAGAGAGATAAGATATATCTTTTTACAAAAAATCTTAGAACAAGAAAGTTAAACAAGAAATTAAATTATTTTAAAGTCGAATTGTTTCTTGTCAAAAAGACTAAAACACCAATCAATTACAAACTCAATTTATTCAAAAACGTCAAAATATTTCTAGTATTTTATATTTTATTGTTAAAATCAATCGATTCAAGTACATTTATACAAAAAATATTTTATTATAAATTACAGAAAGAAAATCGATTTGAAATTGAGAGAATTCTAGAACAGCAAAATTAACAGTATTTTGTAAAATAAAAAGAGTACTCTACAACAAAAAATATGTAAAAATCAATTAGTAATCTCGACAACTGTTATATTTTTATCTAGAAATTCTATTAACACTCGAAAAATTATTCAGTATAACAAGAGAAAATCAAATAGCAAAAGATATCTTAATCAAAATATTTGCAGCAGAACAATTCGACAATTTAATAGTATTCGACTTCTCTATACTAGACAATAGATACTGTGTTTTTTGCTTTGTCTTTGTATTAACTTTCTTTAGTATCTTTTTATTACAAAGTAATTGTGTAATTACGATTGCTAACACAATCTTATTTTTTGTTATTTTAGAGAATAGATCTTCTCTAGTACAATTTAAAAAAACTTACAATATATTTATACACGATTTGCTTGCGCGAATACATTTCGAACACTTTAGACAAAATAACAAATTTTCTATAGCAATACAAGATTTGCTAGTACAGCAACAATATTTACAAACAAAATTAACAAATATTTCGTAGCAATCTATTTCGAAAGCAAGATAAATACAATTTTGATAAAAAAATATAATATATAAGTATTCGCTTTTCGAGACAAAAAGATTTGAAAAAAAGAAATAGTATTACAATTCTAGTTTGTTACAGTTAATATATACTCTACAGAGTAGTCTGTAGTATATAGCACAATTATCTGCATATTCGACAACTTGACAGACAAGTATTGTTCGACACACTAGTAAACAAATTCGATATACTCGACAGCGAGCAAAGTAAGCAAAGCTCGACATGCTCGATAGCAAGCAAAACAAACAAAAAGAATCTTTTTAGTATATATAGATTCTCTAGATACAATTCTTTTATAAATTATATTTAATTTATCTATCAAGTTATCTTCTATTATAGATACAAGCTGCAAAATCTTGTTATCAAATAATTGCTTGTATTGTCTGAAGACGTCTACAAATCTCTCCAACAGTACCAATCTACCCTGATACTCTAGTCGCCTAGATAGCAGCGTAACAGTATATTATAAGTATAATTATAGAATATTTACAATAAGTTGTTATTTAAACAAATATCTTTAAAAGTTGTTGCAAATAGCAACTTTTATAGATATCTTTAATATATTAAGACGTTAATTAAATATCTACTTAATTTTTTAAAAATTGCAAAGAAAGCTTGCTATTTAAAGACAATAACAATAAATATGTTCTATTATTTTGTTATAAAAGCGACAATTGTTTTATTGTTCGTTGCTAAAAAATAATTAATTATTTGATTATTTACTATCGAAACCTCTTTTTATATTTTAATAATTACAAATTATTTTTTATTGAAGCTCTTAAAAAACAAAAACAAGAATTTAACTTTTAACGAACAATAAAGCTTCTACATAGCAAAAAGCGATGTCTACTTCAAATATAGACTTGTTTATTAGACACACTTTTAAAGACTATCGCAAGTAGTAGCTCTTATAGACATACAATTACGCACACAAGAAAAAAAAAAAATGAGCAAAAAATCTTGTTTAGAAGTTTTGACTTTAACAAACAAGACTTCGTAGATAAAGTTACACTACAATATAAATAGCTTAATAATTAGGCGAGATTAAATATTTATTTATAGTTAGATGTCGCATGCGCTCTTTAGAGTGCGGGTCGATCTATGAATATACTACTACTACTACTACTACCTTGCTGGTCATCGGCTTGCCCACAAGATCGACCCGAATCACACACCAAAACTCACCAGACCGCTCTCTTCGATTCCAAGTGACAATAGTCACCCGCTCCATACTCCTGAGCTCCTCAGCTCTTTTCCCCTATAGATACACTCGCCACTCTCCTCCCCTTTCCACGTTCCCTCCTCCAATAGTCGTTAAAGAAAACCGAGCTCCATCACACAACAAACTCCCCCAAAGCAGCAAATCCATCACAATACAGAGCAATCAAAGTATTGACCAGCCTTCACTGCCCCTCATTCCCCACAACCGATTCACTCGGTGAAAAAAACTTCATTGGCGCAGACAAGGTTTTGGGAAGGCGGGCATGTGAAGTTTTTGATTATCGGATATACGTATATATAGACCTCTACGTCCTTGGGTTTTTGGTTTCCTTTATATTTCTTCTTGATATAGTGACAAGGGCTTTTGGTTGGCATGATTGGTCGGTGTTTTCTATCTTGCAAATACTGCATCTTCTCTGAACGACAAGGGCTTCTTTCATTCTCTAGCTCCACTTTCGTGCTTCTGTAGACTACTCTCGAAAAAGGATTGCACTCTTCTGTGTGCTCGGTTTTCACACAGACACAAGTGTTTTACCTGACAAGCACAGTGGTCACGGCTCGTGATAGCACTGAAGAAGCTTAGGAGACTTACCGGTTTTATAGCAAAGCTCCTATTTGTCACAATTCGTGCACTGTCCTACTTGCTTTAGTCTTTCAACTACACTTATAGGGTTAACCTACCAAACACAGATTTCACGTGTCACGACTGTTCTAGACAAGTTTAGTCAACTTATCTCCTTTAAAGCAAAGCTTGCATCTGTCACTTTTTCGTGGGCCCGCCCCCTTTCCTCTGAGCGTGAACACTTGTGCTGTCCTCTCTCTCCCTTACCCCGTCACACTCTTCTTTTCCTTTTGATTAACCTGCTAGAGGCAAAGATGTCTTTCCGCGGTTTCGGCTCTCAAGGTGGGCGAGGTGGACAAAGCAGTCAGGGAGACAGAGGCCGCGGCGGTAGAGGTGGCCCAGGAGGACCAGGTGGCCGCGGTAGAGGTGCATCTGGTACGTGTCGCACATGGTAGATCAGGCGATCTTGCCATGCAAGAAGCACGAGTCTGAGCTTATAGCTGACAATCATACGCAGATTCAAGTGGAGAAAATTCGCCCGCTCAGGGACAGGGTCGAGGGCGTGGTGGTAGGCTATTCACTCCAGCTATGTTGACTTTGCAAGTTCTGACCATTGTCGATTAGGTCCTAGAGGGCGTCCACCGGTCACTCCAACCGCGGCAAGCTCGAGACCTTCAAGGACTGGGTGAGTGCCTCGTCCATAGCTTTCTCAATTGAGTCGCCGGCTGACATTCATCAGAGCGACCGGACCCGGAACAGGTACCCAACAAGCCCAAACGGGACCTTCTTCCTCAACATCACCACGTGGCCCACGACCTAGCCTGACCACGCGCACGCCGTCACAACTAGCCGCCTTGCTCGCTGAGGAAGCCCTCGGCGACCGTCTTCGCCGTGAAGCCCGTGAGACTGTCGTCAATGCGGAAGGTCCGCTACGAGATGCGCTCCAGGAGCATTTCTTCGACCTGCCGCATGCGCAGCGACCCACGGAGAACGAGGTCATAACGTGGATCGTGGATCTGGTGAGATATTCCGAGCTGCGGCTTGAGCCACGAGATGCAACGCTGTGGCTGGCGAACGCCGATTGGGATCTGGGCCTCGCGATGGCGAGGTATCTGCAGGAGAGGGATCTGGAGGATGAAAGCACGGGGCTGAGTGAAGCGCCGAGTGATCTAGGTCCTAATGTCGCGGCTAGTCCTGGGCTATCTGACGAGACTGATGCAGAAGAGAGCGAAGAGGGGGAGGAAGAGTCTGAGGTGGGTGATCGGTTGAGATGCGAGAAGATCATCAGTGACGATGGTCTAGGACGACGAGGGTAACCTCAGCCCAAGGACCCGGATGGCACGACTGAACGTCGACGTCGACCGTTCTCAAGCGCTCAGAGGTCAGCGCGACGATGACAAGCGAACAATTACTCTGCGGACTGTCGATGGGCGAACCAGGGAGGCGCAATTCCAGGGCAGCGTTAATTGGAACAACTCGAACTCAATCCACGCTCTAAATCGTTGGAGGAGTCAATATTTCCGGTGATATCTTCCTTTCTGTGCCTTGTTCCGGCCCAAGCTGACATGATAACTAGGCGCAATCTCGGCCCTGCGCGCCCACATCGAATACCGCTGCTACCCCTTGA
>JAABUW010002443.1_pt1 | contig 28322 bp, 54 predicted proteins | sample 5560081 | NCBI WGS metagenome assembly JAABUW01 (sample SAMN10711882, study PRJNA513363) | rock metagenome | isolation source: Antarctica rocks | place: Antarctica: Victoria Land, Knobhead sud | reverse complement strand
CAGGGCATGTCCTTGCAGGTGAAAGTACCTGAAGCAGTAGACAGGATCGAGCTGCGGCAGGGCTGGTACCTGGTCTCAATTGCTTTACTTTACGCTCTAATCCCTGTTTGACCCCTGACATCTGCCGTGCGCAGTCAACCGGTACGCGCAGCTGCTGGAGGCGGTGCGACGGGGCGAAAAGGGCAAGAGCGACGAGGAGCTGGGCGGCGCGCACGGCCTCGGCCGCGCTGCCTGGCTGCTGGTAGACGCCTCCACGGCGCAGCTGCTGGACCCCGGCTTCGCCTCCGACGCCGTGCAGTTCGCCGTGCTGCAGGCGCGCTTCATTGTGTCACGACCACATGATGCGCATTGACACTGCCGCATGTGCTGTTTTCAGACGTTCTGCTTGTGTTGCTCCTTATTCCTCGTTAGCATGGCTGGCTGACGGACTGCGACTCTGTAGTTGCGCGAACAAGGCCATCCTTCCAGCCGTCGGCAACTTCAATGTTGATTGTTTGCCGCAACAGGTGCGCTGGCTGGCAGACCTCATCCGACGGCCAGACGCGCAGGCGGCGCTGGCGCTGGTGCCCGACTACATCCCCAAGGACGCCGCCGCCTGGCTCGCCTTCTGCGTTCGTCAGGGTCGCGCTGGTGCGGGATCAAAATTTCACTTTGTAAAAAAGTAACCTGAAAATTTAATTTCAACTACAAAAGCCCGGTTTTTCAGTGAGAAGGGTTTTGTTTAAACGCACCTGAAATCTCAAACCATTCTTTATCCAGCGTTTTGAATGATACGTGGCAACCGAATTGTATCTTTGCCAGTTTACATCTGCTACATCAGGTGCCGCAAGGCAAAGGCACAGACACTGCGCGTGTGTCACTATGAGCAGCGCACTGCGGCGGCACTGCTGCCAATCACTGCTGTCGGCAGTCCGGCACCAGGTTGCAGCACAGCCTCAGCCCTTTTAGGGTTTACCCTTTCCGCTGCGTCCGCAGACCTGGTGTCGGGCTCAGACGTGGGTGGGCTGGTGGACGGGGTCACCGCCATCCTGGAGTGCCCCCACATCGCCAGCCCGCTGGTGGCCTCCAAGCTGGTGGAGCTGCTGCTGGCCATGCTCAAGTCGGACCACCGCTCTGCCGGCGCCTTCGCCAGCCCTGCCGCCTCGCGCGCCTTGCGCCTCGCTGTGCTCGGTGCGGGTCGCTGTGCGTCGTCGCAACACGCTCGGCTGCTCCTGCTGCATGTGGCCGTCCTGCGTCAAGTATGTGCCTGATGCATCTCGTGCAGCTGCGCCCGCACAGATGGGCTGTGGATGCTGATTGCGTTACCGGCGCGGTAGGGTTTAGGGTTTAGGGCACGTGTCGGCTGTTCTCTGTGATGGCACAGCTGCCCTGTCACCTGCAGGCACGGGCGCGGCGCAGCAGCACCTGTTGCCGGCGCTGATGCGGGTGTACACGGTGGCGGATACTGTGGTGGGCCTCGACGTCGACCGCGACGCCTTTGACAAGTTCAGGTGCGCCGGCTGTCCATCTCTTCACCTGCATGCTCGTGCACGGCTGCCAGCAGCAGTCGCAATAGCATACACTTGTGCTTGGCTGCCACCCAGTGGTCGCAGCAGCACATGCAATGCAGAGGTTCGCACTCCAATGGAGATCTGGCGTCCGAGCTGCACTGGTGTGTCTTTGCGCCTGTCCTCTGCTGCTCAGACGTGCTCCGAGCAGCTTTAGATGTTTGCAAAGAGCACCTCGCTAAACCCTAAAACCTAAATCCCAAACCCTAGCTGCTTGCACCTCGACCCAGATGGCAGCTGACAAGAAATTGTGTCACACAGTGTGCAGAGCGGACCGGACCCTAAACCCTAAACCCTAAACCCTACATGGACACTTCGGACAGAAGGCTCCCGATCAGCGCATTGCCTGAGAGCTGTTTCTGCCACCTGCAGCATGCGGCACTACATCGATCTACTCCTGATTGACATCTGGCGGGATCCCGCGCAAAAGCGAGCCCTAACACGCCTCGCCGCCGAGGCGACCTCCGCAGCCGTGTCGGAGTCTGCAGCGGCTGGAGACGTGGCGGAGGATGACTTGCCACACACGGGCGGCGGCGCGCTGCTGGTGGACTATGCCCGTGCGATGCTCAACAGCCTCATGTACATGCTCGGGGTGCGCGGACAGACCTCCAGGATGCAAAAGCACAAGTCTTTCAGCCGGTTCCACCGGCTGAGATGGTCACTGTTCCACATCGCGCGCTGTGAGCTGCTGCTGCTTGCGCCTCACCTTTTCAAAGCACCGTGACTCGCGGGCCCGTCGCTGATGCCACACGGCTGTCCGTTCTTCCGGCGCACAGGACTCACTGGAGCGCTTTTTTGACGTGCACACCATCGAGATGGCACAGGCCGACGAGGACGCCTGGGCCAAGCTGCCGCCGGGGTGTGCTAGCCGTGCTGTGTTTCGCAAGCCCCGCATGCTGACGTGTGATGGAATCCTGCACCCTGGTGGGGGTTTGGCTTCTTTGTTTAATGCAGTCCCGGGGACTGTCGAAGTGAAACGAGTTTTGCCCGATACCATGGCAGGGAGCAGGAGACGAAGACCTCCTTTGCAGATCACCAGCGGGGCCTGGGCGGCAGCTACATGCGCACCGCAGTCACCACCCTGCAGCTGCTGCTGGAGCTGGTGTCCGACGAGCAGGTGAGCACTAAACCCTACACCCTAAAACGTGCCATCAGCTCTGCCGCTGGGCCCGTCTCTTGGCCTGTGCAGCTGGGACTCGCAGTCGCGTCCCCTGAGAACGCTGGTAAACATCCACGCTATGCTTCGTTCATAGCATGTACGCCTGCTCGTCGCGTCGCATTCAGGAGCTCCGAGTGGCATTGCGCCGAACCAGTACCACCATGACGCGCAGGTGGCGGCCACGTTCCTGGCGCCTCCTCTGATTGGGCTGGCGGCCTTTTCGTCTCTGCACTTCTTGGAGCTGCTGGTCGGCCCCAAGGCGGCGGGCCTCGCCATCAAGGAGCCTGAGAAGATCGGTGCGAAGCGTGGCCGCTTGCTCACCTGCTTATGGAGCGCCTCAAACCTGTTGACGCAAGGAGTGGCAGAATCAGCAGAATTAGCAGAATTAGCAGAATAAGTAGAATTACCAAGCCCTTCCTTGCATCAAGTGGATCGTGCACCTCCTGCATTGGTTGGTTCAAATGCGCCCAGTGTGTGGTCCCCGACATGCTCTCCTGGCTGACGCCGACTTCACACCAGTCAAGCTGGGTCCACAGTCCTTTATCTCCCCTTGCCTGCAGGCTTTGACCCTACGAGGCTGTCGGTGGCGGTGTCGGAGTTCATGCTGCACCTGGCGCGCAAGCCCGCCTTCGTGCACGCGATTGCCGAGGAGCAGGACTACAACGAGGCCGTGCTGCAGGTGCGCCCTGTTGTGCGGCGCACTGCGCTGCACTGCAGTCTATAATGGACACCGGAGGTCGTGAGTTCGATCCTCGGTGGTGGAGTTGAAGGGTTATAGTCGTTCGATACGACTGCCCGCGCTCTCGATTGCCTCGGCAATCTTTCCATCATTGTTGTGGATTATAAGTCGAGTTAATGCGATTTCCACAACAACCTTCATGTCAAAGGTCCACTTGTCCATCGCTTTCATCAAATCCCTTACCACCCTCCCCCAAGTGGCTGCCTGCGGGCTCCCAGCAACGGTCAGGCTTGATTTGCTGTCGGATTAGATAATCGGACCAGTCACTGCACTGCACCAGCAATGTCGATGTCCATAAACCCTAAACCCTCTACTGTCCCACCAGCCAAACGGGGCGTGCGGCTCGTCGCCCACGCTGCTGCTGTCTCCGTCTGACAGGGCTTCCGCGACAAGGTGGTGTCGGGGGAGCTGGGCGCGCATGGCCACGCCGTCGGCCTGAAGCAGCTCATGCGGCAGGTGCGCTCCGGCTCGCTCGCCGCTCACTTACCTTGTCCCCGCCTTGACCGTCAGACATGGCTTGAGCGCCTTTTAGGGTTTCCGGGCGCTAGAGCGCCGTTCGTTGACGGACATCTCTGTCCCAGCTCAGGTTCCAGACACTGCTACGTTGGAACACCCTCCTCCTGAGGTGTGCGTTGAACAGCCATACTGTGCCTCGAACAGGTGGCGCGCATCCGGGGCAGGGAGGCGGCTGCCGCTGGCGGTGATGCCTCAGCCGGCGACCCAGCAGGCGGGCTGGACCTTGAGTTCGCGCAGCCGGAGCCAGAGAACTTGGACGAGGTAAAGCCTGGGAAACTAACGATTACTAATGAATGACGGGCTCATGTTCCCTGTGTGTCCGAGACTCAGCGGAGAGCACTTGACCGCACAAACCCTAAACCCTACATACCTCGTTTCACGTCTGCATCTCCTCCCCCTGGGCGCCAGTGACTCACGCAGTTTGTGAGCAGACATGGACGCATACCCTGCCGTGCATCATGTCGCGATATGGCGCTGATTACCTTGCATCATGCCACCAACAGCATCGCTCGATCTGCTCACTAGGCGTACCGGGAGGCGCTGGAGCCGATTGCGCGCGGCGACTTCGACAGCACCGCGCCGCGCGCCTACAGCAGCCTGTACTCGCAGCTGGCCGCCACGACGCCCGGCGACACCGCCGGCAAGATGCGCCGCCTGCAGAAGGTGGGGCCTCTTCCTGCCGCATGCGCCATGCCGGTCTCACGCTTGGTGCGGCGTTCTGCGCTGCCTTTCAGGTGCTGCTGGAGTGTCAGGCATGCCGGGTGCCTGGCCCCAGCTGCCATGGTCCAAAACCCTGAAAAAACGAAACTTTCGTGCAGGAGCTGCGGGCGCTGGGTGGGCGCACGCAGCTGCCGCTGCACGCCGCGGCGGCGATTTTTCTTCGCTGGGACGGAGACCGCATCGACAAGATGCGTGCCATCATCACAGGTGTGCTGCGGATCTGTTCGGTGTGAATCGCAACATTGCTGTGGCAGACGCCCTCTGTCGCGGAGGCTGCAGCGCTGTGCAGCATGCGGCAGTGTCGCCGGTGATACCTGGATGGCGCTGTCTGCAGTCCAGGCTGTTTGATACAACGCTTCTGGCAGCAGAGCCTGCGATACGGACCTGCTCGCAGCACTTGCACTCGTCGACGTCGGATCATCGGCATCGGATCGTCGATGTCAGATCGAAGCAAACGTTCTTGCTGCCTGCGCTACAGGGCCGGTGGACACGCCGTACGAGGCGGGCCTGTTCGTGTTCGACCTGTTCTTCCCGGGCCACTACCCCAACCTGCCCCCCGCAATGAAGCTGGAGACGACTGGGCAGGGCAAGGCCCGCTTCAACCCCAACCTGTGCGTCGCCGTTGCCCTGGCAGCTGTCACGTCTGTATGCCGTCCACACCTGCGATGGCGGATGCGATGACTCATGCGATGACTCATGCGATGACTCATGCTGCGCCAGCTGTCGGGAACACCCTGTCGCTGGCATGCCGCCTTTCGTGGTCCCCCTTCTCAAAAATTCACGCGTCGCTCCCTGCTGAAAGCGCTGGCCCCGCCCCACCGATATTACATATCAACTGTGTGAAACACGAGTTGAAGACGAGTTGATTGCAGCGCAGCTGTGCTAGCCCTGTGCGCTTCCTGCATGCAGGTATGCGGACGGCAAGGTGTGCCTTTCGCTGCTGGGCACCTTCTCCTCCGCGGACGCGTCCGAGCGCTGGAACCCCGTCTCCTCCTCCCTCTTCCAGGTTTGCAATTTTAAAGTTCCATGTCGACTGCCTTGGAGCTGAGGGTGGAACCACACGGCATATGCAGGCGTCCCAGCTCGCTGCCCTGCTGCCGTCACAAGGAGGAGCTCAGCAGTGGTTGTGACGTCATCATTGCGTCCCCTGCAGGTGCTGCTCAGCATCCAGGGCATGATCCTCATCGGCGACCCCTACTACAACGAGCCGAGCGTGGACCAGATGCGTGGCACGGCGGAGGGCGCCTCCACCAGCGCCGAGTACAACTTTGGCGTCCAGCTCAACACCATGCGCTGGGCCATGATCGACCAGCTGCGCAACCCGCCGCCCGGCTTCGAGGTGCTGAGCTGCCCTTGGGGTTGTGTCATGTTGCCGGCATAGCGCTGCCCCTGCTAGGATGTATTGATCGGCACACAGCCATCGTTCAAAGGGCACACCGGGATCACCTGAAGCCACGAAACTTCAGTGGTTGCACTTGCTGCTACTGTCTCTCAGTTCCGGTCTGATGCAGTGCCTCGCGACAGAGTCTCGTGTGCGCCGCACGCAGGAGGTCGTTGCTAACCACTTCCGGCTGCTGCGGCACCGCATCATGCGCACGGCTGCCAAGTGGCTGGCGGCGGCGGAGGCGCTGCCCGCCATCGACGCGGTGCTGGTCGCCCGCATGCGCGCCACTATCCAGGAGCTGCACACCTTGCTGGCAGGCCTGTAGCGGACGGCCTGGCTGAGCCGAGTGGCGTCGGCTGCTGGCGGCGCTGCGGCTGGTGGCATTGATTCCGCTGCGGGCTGGCATGAGGGCGCAGCGCACATGCAAGAGCAGACGAGGCCATTTAAATGCCATTTTAAAATTTAAGATTTAGGAAATTTTCGGCAGCAGATGCGGGTCCAGGAGATCGGCTGTTCCGCGGGGCTCGTGCGTGTAGACATTAATTGTACACTCGTGTGTGTACGTAGTGCATCCAATTCTCCGTCCGTGTTAAGCTTGGCAGCAGCCAATGCGTGTAGCTTGTAGAGGAACGCAGTGCAGGTTTTGAACCAACATTGCTTTGCCACATCGTCGGAAACACTAGGAAGCTTTCACTGGCACGCTGTCGTGCTGTCACTGCGGCGAGTGAGCATGAGACTTGAAGATCGCCCGCCGGTAGTACCTGAGCTGCCGGATCGAGTCCTGAATGTCTGATTTGGCGGTGTGCGCAGTCTGCTTCCGCGGCGTTTTTGCATACTCCTGCAGCAACAAACATGCCCTCTCGAGCCTGTGCTCAGCTGCGCACAGCTGCACTCATGACCGGCTTCAGGTAATACACACCCACACGAAACAACAGGCAGCCTCAAACCGCAACTCGTCAAGGCTGCCCCACCTTTGGGAACCACCGCCGGCACAGCTCCATCACCGTGCTCACATCCTATGGGATGGACGTCAAAACTGTCAATCCTGAGGTCACCATAGCAGGCATCAGCCTTGATCTGGCTCAGTGTACACCTGCACCGCTACAATTACAAGTGTTGCGAATGCTCACCACAACGCGGTAGGGGAGGTGCGCCGCGAGTCGCGGCATGTCCTTGCGCAGGAAGGCCAGGTCCACATGCACCGAGCTGCCTGCATCCCATCGATAGCAAGTGCGTTGCTGACGCTGCTGCAGGGGTCTTGGATCATCTCACAATTCTGGCAGGCCGCCACTGCAGCATCAGTGAGTGAAGTGCTGCCCTCCACCTGCCAGGTGATGCCGCGTGCTGCCGTCTGTGTACCGCTGCACGAAGTTGAGGACCTGCTCCTCTGCTTCCTGCGGCAGCACACGCATGGACTTACAAGTGCTCTGGCGAGACTGAGGTGCTGAGGGTGTTGAACACATCCATATTTTCCAGTTCGTAAGATTACGTGTCCCGGACTGCACCATAGCTTCAGGCCGGCTTGCGCTCTTGCCACACCTAGCGGAAAACACATCCTCAACCCCGGTCAACTTGCCTGCATGGAGATGGTGCTCGCGCGGCAGCGCTCGGTGAGGCCCGACGCGCCGTGGTGCTCCATGCTCCACCTGCGTATCACGCGGCAGTATTACTACGGCGACATGCACTTGCGGCCGTTCGCAAATACATAGTTCAAACCAAGCATCGCCGTCCGCTGTGGATTCTTACTCGTTCATGCCGTCCAGCACCGCGTCCGCGTGGTGGATGGCCAGATCCGGGCCCTGCGTGTTGAGGTAATCGTTGGATTTGCCACCCTGCATGTTTTGCAGCCGCTTTCGAGACTGCTGCATCCGCGGAGCCGTCTGCTGTGCCATGCGGGAGTTGGGGAATGCAGAGTGGCTGCAGGAGTGAAGCACATGCTTGATGCGCAGTCCACGCGTGAACAGCATGCGACCACGGTGTACCCAGCCTCACCATGATCTCCTCGCGCAGGTGGCTGTCTGTCACGATGACGGCGATCTCGATGATGGTGTCCCGCCCGTGCAGGTCCAGGCCCGTCATCTCCAGGTCGATCCATATCAGCGCGTTCTGCATGAGCGTCTGCGGCGGCAGCTGCGCAGTGTCTGCGTCTGCGGCGTCTTCGCGTGCTGCTTTAGACGCCGCCGCTGCCGCAGCTGACGCGCCCGCCGCCGCTGCATAGCTGCGGCTTGCTGCTGGCTCAGCTGCGCCATTCTGCCTAGGCTGGGGCTGCTCGGAAGCTTTGCCAACGTCCACTGGCGGTTCTGCGACCTCTCTGGGATCATCTTCCAAAGAAAGGTTTTGCAGTGCAGCATAGTAGCTCATGCCACTGCGCTGCCAGCAGCGCAGCGGCAGCGCCGTGCAGTTTCGCTTGACGAGTTGCTGACAGATTTCCTGAAAGATAAGCTCGATGCCGGAGTATATTCAACTCAGCGAAACGGTCGCCAATTTCGCGTCGCTCGGATCCTCAAGATTCAAATGCAGGGTCGTTTCGGAAGAACGCGCGCGGCGGAACAGATGCGTCGAAGCAGGTTAAGGGTGACTCAAAAGCATGCGTTTCTGTACGCCGCCGATGCAGACTGTGACTATTGCCGTTAGCTGCACGCAGCTTTGGTGGGACAGCCCCCGTTGTGAGGAACAAGGGTGTCGGCATTGCGGGCCATGCATCATCTTACATGCTCGGGCTGCAATCGACATTGCCTCAAAATATATCGTCGGCAGTATGCACATCATAACAGAATTCATGCAAAGTTCTCAGCCCGAGAACAATGGCGGCGGCGCCGCCGTCCGCCCGGCAATGGGCAGGTATGCGCTGCACAGGTGTTCAATACAGGTCAATGCAAGCCAGCGGTCCAGTAACAACTGGGACAACGTATCTTCTCAAGCAATCAGACTTCAACAGCAGCAGCGTTTTTCTGAACATACAATCGCCGAACCATCTCGAATCCCGTAACACCGCTAGGTGGCTCTGAAGCGTAGCTTGCAACCGCCGGCATCGTCCATGCCGCCAGAACATGCTCCCACGATCGGAAGTGCTGATGAAGGTCGCCTACTGCAGTGCAGTCCCTGATGTAGTTGTACAATGCCGCCGCGATGCCGCAGGCTGATGTTGCCAGTGATATCGGTGCAGCCTACGTGTTCAATTTTGCTTCGATTCTGCCTGGTATTTCAGGTCCTCGTAGATGTCGCCGTTCTGCGGCAGCATCAAAGCGCAACTCTGAGGCAACCCTATTTGCATGTACGACCCTAGGTCTTGCATGCAAGACCTAGCGCACTGCTGCTGGACTCGCACGCGACGCTGCATGCACTTGCCATCACGATTCGAAGATACAGACAGAAGGAACTCGCTGACGTAAAACGGTCACCTGGCAGGCGCGCATGGTCTTGACGTGCTCGCCCTCGTCGTCCCGGATGTTGATGAAGACATCGTGCAGGTTTCTGTTGCAGAGAGCACCCAGCACGAGTCACGGCAGCCCTTTATGTGCAACACAAACTGCCATTGCTTTCCAACGTGCTCTGCCTGTTCGCCGATTCAGGAGGGTGAAGCAAGGGATGGAGAGTGAGGAACGTGCAGCCTCACCGGCAGTGCGGGCGGCGGGGCTCCAGCCGCTTTGACGTCTGAAACTCGTCAAACCTGCAATGCAGAGCTCATACTTGTGGGATTGCAGGCAATTTTAGACCGTATGCAACATGTGACATGCGGTGTGACGCCGCAGTTTGCTGCAACATTGAACTCACATGTACAGGTCGTCGCCCTTGTAGTATTGCAGCGCCACCAGCGGCGGCGGCATGGTCTTGAGCAGCTCCTCGTTTGCATCTGCAAACTCTCCGTATGTGTCGACGGCATGCGCCTGCAAGAGTTGCAGCAGGTGTCAGGGTGAGAAGTTAGTTGCAACGTACTCCACAGCATATAAGGGTGCCAATAGGCCTGCTGCCCCATTAGGTTTTAGGGTTTAGCCGCCGCACATGGAAACGCCGCCGCACATGGAACATCAAAACAGTGTCACAACCGTACCTCGATCAGCTCGCTGAAATTGTACGCCTGCATGAGAAAAGCCAACTGCTTCCACCTTCCATTTCAACTTCCATGAACATTCCACTATGGGGTGGACAGCCTGCCCTCACCGTCTCGGGATTGAACCAGAAAAACGCCAGCAGGATCCAGTAGTACACCACACTCGCATGCTGCGCCAGGAATCTGCGCATGGAAGAAGCTGGGTTTGAGCGGCTCTGTGTGTGGTCCTGCTGAGTGGCCAACGCCGTGCAAACTCGCGACTGCCGCAGGCTGCACCTGCAGCTGCAACTGACCTGTCCACCCACAGTTCGTCGCCGCCCAGGCTCTCCATGATCTGCAGGTGGTGCAGCTCGTTCCACTCCTCTGCAGCGTGTCGGCACACCGCACGTCGGCGCTGGTTTGAAGACATGCAGCGGGCTTCGACATCACACACCATCTGGCGCAGCCGCCAGCACACGAGCGGTTTGGTTGAGCGGCAAAGCCTCACCTGCAAAGTGCCTGCACAGAGCGAAAGACGGGCTGCTCATCACTCAGGAGTTGCACAATGTCCGCAATTGCAAGAACACTGCACGTCCAGCAGAACACAAGCTGGCTGGCAGGGTGCTCCGAGAATAAAGCACTCACACTTTGCGCAGGTCTGCTCCCGCGCGCCACCAGCCGAACGATTCGTACAGGTGCAGCATCGAAATGAAGCTCTGGGGAAAACGAGCAGTTTCTTTTTATTTGGGCACGTGCTGCTTTGCCAATCGCGCGATCTTAGCCTCGGCCATCTGGATGATGGCATCATTGCATACGAGCACCAGCTGGCAAACAACACATGCATGCAGGCACAATGAGCGATGCGGAATGCACAAGATCCAGGGAGGGTGCACACGTAGTATGGCATCCTCGCAACAGACTCCAGGAACCTGCGATGAATGACAGTGCCGAATCTTGCAGTGCGATCTCACTAGCCTGGCAGGCCAAGCTGCTGTCAAGATGCAAGCCATGGAAACGAAGCATCCCCGGACAAGGTGTACCAGAAACGGCGGATGGGGCGGTTGGGGTACACAACATCCAGCAGCCAGCACAGCACTGCGAGCGGAGAACCCGAGCAGTTGATGCATGAGTTTGATAGAAACGGCAGCGCAACCACGTCCATCCTCCCTCTCTCTCAAACGTGCCCCAATTAGACACGTGGCTGTCTGAGGTGTCGGCTTGCAGTGATGCAACGCACACCTGTGTAGGGAATGTGCACGAACCAGGGCGTCTTGACGCCCTGCCCCAGCGCCTCTCGCTGCTTCTCCCGCTGCGCGACGCCCTTCACCGACAGCTGCAGCGCCGCCAGCTTCTCCCGCATCTGTGGGCACCAGGACAGCCCCGGTTTAGCCAGCGATGATGTAGGATCAGGTGCGGACGACGCAGCAGCATGCGGGGAGTTGTGTCGGCAGAGGCTGGCCACGGCGCGGCATCTGCCGCGCACATGACGACTGCTACACCGCCTGGCTCCCTTTTGCAATCAGCACGACATTCCCGCAAGGTCCTGCCGCCGCAGGAGCAGCCTCACCTCGCTGGTGCATGGGTCGTTCTGGGCCCGGCCCTGCAGCTCCAGGTCAGTCTTGGAGGCAGTCAGCTCCGACAGGAAGCCGCGGGCCTCCAGCCACTGGTCGATCTGCGCAAAGCGGCGCACGATGCCCGCCGCAAATGTCCGCCACGCCTGCGCATGTTTAGGGTTTAGTCGACATCCAGTCGACATCGTGGTGCGGTCCCGGACCGCAGGTGCGCACTGGCTGCTGATGACATTGGCACATGCGGCCGCAATGTGCGCGAAGTACAGCACCAGAGGGCTGCACAGTCACTCGTCGCAGGCTGCTGATCGGCAATCGCGCATGGTCACCTTTGTCAGCGGCTGGGAAGACGGCGCACTCTGCTCAAATTCCCTCCACTCGTCGTATCTGAAAGACCTGCAGTGTCAGCGCATGCAAGCTGTGTACAGCGTTTTGGCAGATTGAGGCTCTCGATGCCTATCTGATGCGCTCAAGGCAGCCTGACTGATCAACATCCGACCTGCGAAGGGACTGGTACTCGTGCTTGAAGTTCTCAAACGCCTGCGAGTAAGACGACTTGTCCTCATTTTCTCACCGGCTGTGATGCTACGCGCGTCAGGGTGCACCTTGATGCAAGGCTGCATTCAGGCGCAGTCATCGCCGTAGCGACTCGAAATCGCAAAAAGCTGTGCGACTCACCAGCTTGTTGCCCGAAGCAGGAATTTTGCCGTAGCCTTCCTGATACAGGCGCCCATGACCAGATCGAAACCCTGTGTGAGGCATGTCAAATGTAGATGCCCACATCTACACACAGCCACGCACAAGACCTCCAAACTTTCCAAAGCAACGCAACGCATCGTACTCACCGTAGTCGTGACACATGACCTCGATGCGGTCGTCGCCGTCCTGCACATAGTACGCCTGGTCATCGCCGTTGCCGCGCGTCGGGATTCCGAATTTCAGGCCCCGCGTCCAGAGCGACCTCGGCCGCTCCGACGGCTTTGCCTCCGACCGATCGTCCATGGCACCACCGTTGCTACGCACCTTCGGGCCCGTGTGTCTCCCCGCACCCCTGCATGTGCCAATACACAGCAGTCTCACTGCTGTGAGACGCGCATGTGTGGCACACATCCGCTGGACCGGCTGGTGGCCTGCGAGTGTGCTGCTCAAAGCTGTATTGGACAGGTAAATCCTTCAATTATCAGCAACGCCGGCAAAGCATCGCACAGTTTGTGCACCTGCGCTCCCTGCGCTTAATTACTGGACTCGAGGCGAGCCGACCCCCAGGAAGGAGCCTGGCTGTGTACTGGCAGCTTCCAGTTGAGCGTAACATTGGCGACTGTAGGGCCGGCATGTTGGCCAGTCTGGTCGCAACTATCTGCAAGTCACTTCTGAGCCTTCTGGATTCCTCACTCAACAACGGCACACTAAATGCTGCTGGATTCAATGATGGTGGCCGCGCTCTTATCAGAGTGGCAAGACGTCGGTACAGGATGGCGCTTCAGGTGTGCAAGTCGAGGCGCGGGCTGCAAAAACCGAGCTGCACTTCGTGTTGATCAAAAAGCTGTTTTGTCCACGTGAGCAGCAGAAGACTCGCAGCTGATACGATGCTTGCCTCACTTTCAGAACGGCAAGTCTGAATGCAGCACGAATCATAGAACTTGTAGCAAACGGTGCGAACGTGTATTATGAAATAGTCAATGTGAAAATGTGTCTGCCGCCGTTGCCACCGCGGTTTGCAAGCGGTCGTTTGCAAACAAGTAGAGGATGATTTTGCTTATGCTCACCGAACATAAGAAACTGTATTGGAACGAAAGCGTCAATCGTCGACGGACATCTGGCGGTCGTCGCGGCCATTCTGAATGCAATGATGATGCTGACGTGCATGCAGAGTGTTATGCACACGCTGCCTTCTGAATATAGAGCTGCCGATCTGAAACTCAGTCCAACCGATTCCTCCCTGGGTCACGCTGGCAGGAGCGCGCCACGCCATGTGCTCATCGTTGTCCGAGAAGCTTGGACGTGAATCTGACTAAGTGCTATCTTGTTGCCGCCAGCATAATATTGAGGCCTGGACTGCCGAGCTCGCGATCCCGCTTCATGCGTGCGCATCCTCGTGCTTCAGATTCTTGTAGATGTCACCGTTCTACAGAGCACAGCAGCAGTGTAAGCGTACGCGGAGAACACCAAACTCCTGACGGCGGAGAAGACGCACGCATGGGCAGCGGGCACGTCGGTCAAAAACACACAAACACAGTGGGCAATGCTGGATGTCCGCACCTTGCAGGCGCGCATCGTGGTGACGTGCTCGCCCTCGTCATCGCGGATGTTGATAAATACATCGTGCAGGTTCCTGCGCGTGTCCATTCACAGTTTCGTGGGACGCCGCCAGGGAGGCGCCCTCAGGAATTGCACCCGCCGTCATTGCGCCCCCAGATCTTGAGGTGTGAAAGAGAGACAAGATCGTGCACAGCAGCTGATGCCCAAGACTGTCTCACCTGCAGGCCGGCCGCCGCGGCTTCACCCGCCTGGTCGTCTGGAACTCGTCAAACCTGTGGCGCGCAGACATGCACAAGTCGACAACCAGCTGCACTCATCTGCTGGATGGCGCCCTGTGCACGCAGAGTCCGGACACAAGAGGCATGCAAACTATGGCTGCCTAGGCATGCCGCCCGTCCATGAAGCAACGAGAATACAGCTCACATGTACAGGTCGTCCCCCTTGTAGTACTGCAGCGCCACCAGCGGCGGCGGCATGCTTTGAAGCAGCTCCTCGTTGGCGTCGACGAACTCGCCTGTCGGAAACGAAACCGGGTGAGCCTGTAAACACGGACAGGATTGCAACAGAAGGCAGTCTTGACGGCCTATCATGTCACATCATCGCACCATAGGTGTCGACCGCATGCGACTGCGTGTAAGGCACATAAGGACTCAGTGAAGTGCAAGTTGGGCTGCCTAGCAAGACAGGAGCAGTGTCACATATGCATGCAGCAGAGCAGTACCGTGCGGAAGCACACACTAGGATTCACAGCCGCACCTCCAGCAGCTCGCTGAAGCTGTAGGCCTGGCCATTGCGAGATGTAAACTGTCAGCGATCGTTTTGCCCTGCTGTGCTAGCATGCAGATGCAGAACCGACGTGTGCGCACCGCTTCTGGGTCCACAAAGAAGAGCAGGCAAAGTAGCCCGTAATACAAAATGGCCGAATGCGCCGCAATGAACCTGATCATCGCATACATTCGATTGCATAATGACACGAATTACACACGAAGACGGCAGGTCAACGTCTGCCTATTTTCGCCAGTTTTGATAACTGCCTTTGGACATGGACATGCTGAGAGCCTGGCAGCGACCAACACAGCATGCAGGAGCGAGCCTACCTGTCAACCCATAACGAGTCGCCGCCCAGGCTCTCCATGATCTGCAGGTGGTGCATTTCGTTCCACTCCTCTGCGTTCGACGGCAATCATCATGTCACCAACATTCCGAATGGCAGGTCTGAATGACGGATCTGAACGAAGAATGCCGAGGTGTGTTGATGCAGTTCACGAACACAGGATTACAAGCTTTCAATCTGCTCTGTACCAGCATTGCCCCTACCTGCAAAGTGCCTGCAGTGCAAACACAACAGTGATCAGCATCGCTGAAAACAAGTCACTGTTGGCTCTGCAAGGCCGAAGGTACGACTGCATTGTGAACTGATGGTACACAAGCTTTGCCTCGTCAACAGACAGACATCGATAGCTCACACTTTGCGCAGGTCTGCGCCGGCGCGCCACCAGCCTAGCGTCTCGTACAGGTGCAGCATGGAAATATAGCTGAAGTAAGGCATCCGCGCAACTGATGAGAGGGCAGAGAAGCACACATGTCAGTCGACTAAAGGACATGCAGAGCAGTGAAAGGCATGCAGAGCTTTGCATCAGCAACGCAGGATGTAGGTTGCATCGAAGAACCAGCAGACGCACCCTCTTCCAGCAGCCAGAAGCGCTGGATGGGGCGATTAGGGTACACAAAGTCCAGCAGCCAGCACAGCACTGCGGCGGGCAGCCCAAGGATTCAGACGCGATACCAGGTGGCGTATGACTTGCGATACCACAGGAGCACCAGCTCACAGCAACGGCTCTGCACACACAGCGCTTACCAACGTAGGGTCCGCGCACGAACCAAGGCGTCTTGACGCGCTTGCCCATTGCATCGCGGCGCTTCTCCCGATCGTTCACACCCTGCACCGACAGCTGCAGCTTCGCCAGCTTCTCCCGCATCTGCAGTCGTTACATCCGATGAAGATAACTTCAGCATGCTGACATTCTCTGCGGCATGTTGCGTAGACACCGTCTGTTTCAACACCCTTCTCATCGGAATCACAACCCAACACCACCAACACGGTTGTCCTCGTTGCATGCGCTGTGTGACACGACAAAAGCACGTCTGGCGGCGCTACCTCGATGGTGAGGTGGTCCTCGGGGCCGCGCTCCTGGAGCTCCCTGTCGGTCATGTCTGTCGTCAGCTCCGACAGGACGCCGCGCTTCTCCAGCGACTTGTCCAGGTCGCTGAAGCCGACGACCACCCGGCCAGCCAGGCTGCGGATCGCCTGCCAACGCAGCCATGACTGAGACACCTCAGCATCGGAATGCGTGGTATCATGGGAGTGTCAGTGTTGGCTGGCCTGTTGACTAGCCTCCACGCCGCTGAAGCCTTGCGCTGTTTCGGAAGTCAATGTGCGGAATCGCACCTTGGAGACCGGGTTCCGGTTGGGCGAGTTCCGTTCAAACTCCTGCCATTCGTCGTATCGGAATGACCTGTTCGCACAGGGACATGAGCGTCTCTGCTTGCGCGAAAGCATATCAGAGTTTGCATGGAACACTGCTGCACTGACACCTTGCATGTCGATGTGCAGATCATGATAACCCGCACCTCCTCAGGGCGCGCAGCTCGTGGCTGAAATTTTCGATTGCCTGCGGCGCAGATCGCGGACTGGGTGTCAAACTTCAATCATTTTTCGAACTGTGTATTGCCTTCACGATGCATGCCTGTATGGTGTCCTCACACAGCTGCTTCAGCGAGTCCTCAGAGCTGGCGTACCAGGCGCCAGCCGGACGCGGGAATCTTGCCGTATCCCTCCTGGTACAAGCGCCCAGATCCAGACCTGAAGCCTGTGGACACAGCAGGGAGATCGCTGTCGCATATTTCAGAGAACATGAAATCCGTAGCCTCGACTTTGCCTGGTGGAGCAACTTCGGCTGCCGCAGGTGCATCACAGTGTCGTTACACATGTCGCCACACATGCCCAGTGCATCCCGAGTCGTGCGATGGCGTCGCAGCATGACTCACCATAATCGTGGCCGAGCACCTGCGCGAAGACTTTCGGACTCAGTTCATTAAATTCATGGTTGCGGAAGCTGCGCTGCCATGCAGCATCTGCACAGCTGCGATGCAGCGCAGAATAACGGCGGCGGTGACCATGCAGCAAGTGAATGCCTACAGAAAGCAGCACCTCGATGCGCGCGTCACCGTCGTGCACGTAGTACTTGTCGTCCGCTCCATTGCCGCGTGTGGGCTGGCCGAACTTCATGCCACGCATCCAAAGAGGCTTTGGCGCGTAGTCTGCATCATCGGCCAGCTGTGTTGCTTGATGGGCAGCATCGCCGTTGCTGGCTGCGACTGAGCGTGGGGATCGAGCGCGTGATACGAGTCTCCTGCAAGCAGCGTGTCGCAGCCCTCAGGTGCCGCTCTGCGTTGCATATCGGTGCGTTCCTTGACTACATCCCATCACGAGTCAGGCTTGTCCGCCGCTTCGACTTGGCACAGGGCTGTGCTGCACAGAGTATGCACAGAGCAGAAAGCTAGGTGATACAGAAAGGCGATGCTTCCCACCTGCTCTGCAGAGAGCTAGGTCTCGCGGCTCGGATGTCTGCCGGCTGTGCGTGAGACAGCCGGCAGCCGCTGTGCGACATCATGCTGCTGGCCGCAGTGGATAGATGCTTTTCAAATACGAGGTTTCAGACCACGAATGCGGCAAGCTGCGCAGTTTTGCAATCGTTTAGTCAGTGTCCGCAGTGGAACCTTCGTAATATCTGTTTGTTCCTGCAGCACAGCGAGGGCGGCACTCACAGCAAGCGTGTGCAGAAAAGTTCGAGATAAACCTTAGACAATGCAGCGCTGCGCAAGCAGCTCTGGCTGTTCTCGATATCGGAAACCGGCCTGTAAGATCATCGCAGATCAATCTGACGGTCAGATTCTGACCATCCCAGATGACGCATTCTGACGTGGTCGGCAACGCTGCACGGGCGAAGGGGACCAAAATCTTGATCCCTTTGGCACGGGGTCAATGCCCAGACCTTTGTGGCATCTGCTCGGCTATGCAGTGCGGAGGTGATATCCTGCACAGTCAGCAAGACTGGCGACTGCCCGAACCCCCGACGTCCAGGTGCATCCCTGTCTTCGCTTACAGCATGTTTCCCCTGCCTCTCGCATCTGCCGACGCAGCCTTTGTCATCGACAGCGAGGCAACAGTCATTAGCATCGCATCGGTTGAGCACCGGCAGCCGGCTCTCCTGCTGTCATGGCCGGCGCGGCATACGGCAGGCGCCCTGCGGCGACACTCAAGCTTTCGATCGCTCACCGGCTCGCTGGCAGCAGCCAGCCTTGCAGCCACCGGTCATTCGGTCATGCTGATGCATGCGGCGGCCTCGCCATCTGCGCCTGCTGATGGCGCCCCGACGGACGCCCGCGGCGGCAGCACGGACGGCAGTGCAGCGGCGGTCGCGCCCAGCAGCCTGCCCAGCGGCAATGGGGCGAACGGTGACCACAGCAACGACCCCGAACACATCGTGTTGGTGAGTGCTTTCAGATGTGGTACGGAAACGGCAATGCAAAGCTTTTGGTGGAAAAGCTGCTGTGCCATGCCCACACCCGCTGCAACATGCCGCACCTCTGCAGCCCTGCACTGCCAGTCAGTGGTTCCTGTGACGTAATGCAGACTGGGCACGAGCCAGAGTGGATGCGCGAGCGACTGCAGACCATGTCTCGGAAGGTGCGGCTGGGTTGACAATTTCGTTGTGCATCCAAAACCCACCGTGAGCTCTGTTTCCCGGCCATGCTTCACAGCACTGATTACTAGTCGCTTCCTGGTTTCGCCACAGGCAAAGCAGCACCGGGCTGCAGTCCAGGCGGCGGCGCCGCTGCAGGCGGAGGTGGGCGTTGTGCCCGCCGTGTTCGTGGGCGACGTGTTCACCCCTGTGGGGTAAGGGTGTTCCGCATCTTGTCATCGCATAGCGACTGTGCAGTCCCGTGCTGCAGACAGGTGGTGGCAGCTTGGCACAACAGCGCGATGTGTACATTGAATCGGTTGTATGGCCAGCATATTTCAGGATTCACACCCCAGATTGAACCCGGAAACTGTTCACAGCCCGTGTCCCCCACCAACAGGCCGGAGCCGCCGGACGACAGCAGCCTGACGTCGGCCCTGTGGCCGCCGTTTCTCGGCGAGCAGCCGCCGGCCTTTACACGGCTCCTGGACCCCTTCTGCAATGACAGCTTGCACCTGCACACCACGCTGAACGCGGCCCTCAAGGCGGCGGGGCTGCCGCTGCCGCGCGCCGACGGCAGCTTGCGCGCACTGGACAAGCTCGCCCAGCAGGCTCGCATCGTCCTGGCCGCCAGGGACGTGCTGCGGCAGGCCGAGGCAGAGGCAAAGCGGCAGGAAGTGGTGCCCCGCAGCGGCTCCTGGTGGCGGCCCAAGCTGCCGTGGCCGCGCCAGGCGGCCGCCGCCGGCGACGGTGGCGGGAACAGCAAGCAGCCGTCTGACGCGATGGGGTCTGACGGTCGCGCGGGCGGCATGCACAGCGGGGGCAGCGCGCCGCAGTGGCGCCCAGGCTCGAGCATCACCACCATCGAGTCCATGGCGCTGGGCGCCGCGGTGACGCTGCTGAAGGCGCACCCCGGCCACGCCTTCCTCGTTCCCGACGAGCAACAGGCACTGTCGGTGTCTGCAGTCAGGCGGTGCATCAGAATCGTTCCTTTGGCTGGAAGTAGAACTGACTGTAGGCGGCAGCGCTCACGGGTTGCAAACTCAGGAGGACGACAGCACCTGCCAACGCAGCAAGACTGCACTTTTATCGTGCATCCCTGCCTCCAGACGCATGTTGTCTCTTGCAGGTGCGGGAGGCGCAGCAGCTGTGGCAAGCGCAGCTCGGTAAAGGCCTCCCCTCACAGGAGCCCTTCAGGTGAGAAGGAGCCCGTGGCAGCAGAGCATGACCCATTATTGCCCTGGGCCACCTGCATCCTGGACCCAGAGCTCCAGCACTCGAGCTGACGACACAAAGCAGAGGTGCCTTGGCGGCTTTCCATCTGTGCGGGATGCTCTGCGCAGGGGCCTGCCTGTGTTCACCATCCCTGGCGTGTATCTGACCCTACCCTCCGCCAAGGGCGACGTTCGCTTCACGCCGCTGTTCCTCAGCCGCCGCCAGCTTGACGACACTGTCTGTGCCGCCCAGGACCTGGCCATCCGCGCGGTGAGTGATGCTGGAGAGTCTTGACATCAGGTGGTTTCTGTGCCGCCAAGAAGGGTCTAGGGTTTTAGGGTGTATTTTAGGGTGTAGGGAAACCCTAAATAGTTCCTGTACCCGCAAGCATTGCCAATCAGATAGGGTGTGCGTCGTAGGCTGTCACCTGACGCTCGTCCAGTCCCCATGCCACTGCCTGTTGCTTATGCTAAACCCTAAACCCTGCAGGCCCGCATGCAGCGTCGTCAGACCCGCTCCCTGGCGCGGCAATTCGCAGAGAGCACCGCTGCGCACATCACAGGTGGGATGTGTGCGCTGCTGTGATGGCAAATAGAGCGCCACAAGTTGCATCACAGGATACTTGACCCAATCGCTGTGTGGTGACACGCGACTTTCACAGACCGCGCCCCATGGTTGACTCGAGGATCTCAAGTAGTCGACTGAAGGGTTCAGGGCCGTGCGAGCAATCCTTCGACAGGATTGGCAGAAGCACATGCCTCTGCATTTCCAATCCCGGCAGACCCTGACTGACTGTCGCTTGATGTCGCTCGCGTGAATCCTGTGCAGGCGTCCGCATGGTGCACGGCGGCAGCGGTGACGGTCGCCGGCGCGGCAGCCAGGACAACGGCGACGGCGAGGAGCTGCCTGAGGTGGACGAATTTTTTGAAGGTCTGGTCATCGGGGGCAATATACCCAATAAAATACACCGGGACTAGATCCACCAGTACTCACACATCAGCAATCCACCGATACTCACACATCAGCAATATTGCTTCGTGTCAAACCAGCAGATCCACTCGAGGAGATGCGACACAGCCACCAAATACCAGTCCCGAACATGCAGGAGCTGGGCGAGGGTGGCCGGTCCGCGGCGGCAGGCAGCGCCGCCCGTCCCGGCGGCCTGCGCACCGGCATATCTCTCATGGCGGTGGGGAGCATCTCGCTGTGGTTGCGTGGTGTGGAGGCCACCATAAATGCGGCAGACGTGTTGGCGTCCAGCATCGGCCTGGGTGAACAGCCTTTGACAATTGCGCGTTATGACAGCTCACGCCAAATGCGCTGGAGCTGCATGAGGTCTTCATTGCGATGCCAGCTCGTCCATGCAGAGGATCAGTGCAACAGCCAGCAGGTCCAAATGGCAACCTTTGAGGTTTGCACACTGTCACTTAGCGGTTCTGTGCGGGAGGCAGGCACATGCTGCGAGCAGTTGCAACTTGAGTGAAAAAGGCCGACCCCTGAGTGTGCCTCTGTGCTGAGCACTGAGGTCCGACCCTTTGCGTGGCCGCAGACGTGCGACTGGCGGGACAGCGACGCCCGGTGGTCGTCACTCCGCACTCGCTGCAGGAGTACGTGGCTGACTGCGGCCGCTGGAACAATCAGCGACGGGCGGAAGCCGGTGCGATCCCAGAGCTCGGGCGCCTTAGTCTTCGTGCATCAGTTCAGATTTCGTGCACCGTGTCCGCTGCCTGCCAGTCGTTTCAGGACCGCGGCCAGTCACGAGGCTGGGCTGCGTCTGGCCAGGCAGCGTCTCGAGACGCGACTGGGCAGACCTGCTGCTGTGCACAGTCTCGGAGTCACCACGCTGCACGGTGGATGTTACACAAGAAGCAGCACCAGCGCAGAGTCGCGCCTGCTCCAGCACCAGTATGAGGCCTGGCAGTTTGGGTGCGCAGAAGCTGCCCCCGACCCCTGGACCGACGAGGATCTTAGCCAGCTGAAGGAGGGCGTCACCAACACCGTCAACCTGTCGCTGCGGGCCATCGTCGAGCTGCTGCACCAGGTGGTACTTGTTGGGTGTCGAATGTGCCAGAACCTCAATAGCTCGCCTGACTGAATCAACAAAGTGCCACGCACAGTCTGGCAAAAGGGGCGCAGTGGCTTGTCGTCACTTGATACCTGCCGCCAGGTAAGGCGCTCATGATCGGATACCTTGCAGCGCAGGGCTCCACAGGCGACAGTCCCACGAGCTACAGCTTCTCCTCCACCACCGGCGGCGTTGCCGAGGCGGCAGGGGCAGCAGCAGCCAAAGAGCGAGCCATCGCGAACGTCGCGTCGATGCAGATGAACGGCGCAAAGGTCTGCCTGCTTGCTTTGCTGATTTCCCCGTTGCTGATGCACCCTCACAACCTGCCGTGTGGCTTCTGCTTCTCTTTGTCCCGATCACCTCACATTTAGACGCCATCCAATAATATGTATATACAGGCGTATGGCGAGGTGTCTCCCGATGACAAATGCGACATGGACTCCAAACCACATCGTGGCATCATCCTCGTCGGCGAGTCTTCGCCCACCACGAACGGCATCAAATTCGGCGGCCGCAAGCTTCAGCTCCCGACCGTGGTGTTGGCAGACGCCAACCCGCGTTGGCAGACGCCAACCCTAAACCCTGAGCAGGATGTTTGCCGTCGTGGCTCGGGCTGCGAGACGCGCAAAGCCCCAGGTCTGGCCTTGCTAACGTGCTCGTGCCTCTGCCTCCTCCAGTACCCATCTTGCCAGTTCTCGTGTAGGCACTCAACAGCAGTTTGGTTGTGCAGGGATCCTGGTACACCACGGACGCCATCCCAAGCCGCATGAAGGCGCTCAAGGACGAAGTCTTGTTGGTGGGGACCGCCGCCACCGGCCTCGCTGGCAGTGGTTACCTTTCTGTGACGCACGAGGCACGCATCCTCACACTTCGACATGTCATGTGCCCAATCACGAAAGCCACGTCAGTGTGCAGTCTGCTGAGATGCTAAGAATCTTCTGTCTTGGTCAAGCGCTTGGCATTGTGTCTGTGCCTGCGCAGACGGGGAAGCTCTCATTGGACCTAAAACACACTGAGCGGGAATTACGGAGCGATATGAAGGATTTACGGAGCGATGTGAAGGCTTGCAGATCCAAACCTACCTTCATATCGCTCCGTAATTCCTTCATATCGCTCCGTAATTCCCGCTCAGTGTGTTTTAGGTCCAATGAGAGCTTCCCCGTCTGCGCAGGCACAGACACAATGCCAAGCGCTTGACCAAGACAGAAGATTCTTAGCATCTCAGCAGACTGCACACTGACGTGGCTTTCGTGATTGGGCACATGACATGTCGAAGTGTGAGGATGCGTGCCTCGTGCGTCACAAAAAGGTAACCACTGCCAGCGAGGCCGGTGGCGGCGGTCCCCACCAACAAGACTTCGTCCTTGAGCGCCTTCAGGCGGCTTGGGATGGCGTCCGTGGTGTACCAGAATCCCTGCACAACCAAACAGCTGTTGAGTGCCTACACGGGAACTGGCAAGATGGGAACTGGAGGAGGCAGAGGCACGAGCACGTTAGCAAGGCCAGACCTGGGGCTTTGCGCGTCTCGCAGCCCGAGCTATAGCAAGCGGCAAGCAGCAGGGCTAATCACGAGCCTGCTAGAGCTAAGCCCTGACGATTGCTCATTAAAACCTGTTCTAGTTGCGTGAGTGTCTTCACATAGCAAAACAGGCAGCGCTTCCGCTGGCCGCTTGCTGGGTGTTGGAACATAATCCACTGATGCATTCTGTGAATTTATAACGAACACGATGTCTTGTGTGCTGAGATAATTGACAATATGCCATGTCGAGGACCATAGGGTCTCGGGTAGAATGGAAATTCTCGCAGCCCAAAAGCTGGCACTTTCCCAGTTTCAGGATCAGAACTCAGTTTGCAAACTTCGATCCTTCGCTGTAACTTGTAATCTAATCAGCCAGCCTACTACCGCTTACCCAGTGCCTTGCACAACAGCCTCCACCAGCTAACCTCCGTTAACCAAGCAATCGGAGTACGGCTGGCGGTTGATCCAACCCGCCCCCGGGGTAATTTCTCTACGCATTAGCAATAACCAAACAGGTAACTGTTTCATTTGGTTTCGGTGCTTTCGCTCGACCAGACCTGATCAAAAAGGGCCCTTCACCCCCTCTGCACCTTCTGCAAAGGTCGCGAAAATCAGACGCGACTTGTACTTGTACTGCGTGACTGTACCGGATCATCGTGACTGTACCGGATCATTACTCATATGCCAGCACTCGAATCAATGGACAGGTTACTGATCCCTGTCCTCGTTCTCGAGTATCTGGACGACGTAGTGGTGTACTGTGCACCAGTGCGGCAGCAGTCCGAAACACGAATTCACGAACAACCAACAATCACAATGACTGCTGCAGGGCGCCATGGAGGCATTGCAGTGCAGTACTGAGGACCAGAGTCTCCTACAGTACATAGAGCACGGCAGCGCACAGTAGCAGACCTTCTTCGCGCAAGCGTCCATCAGCTGCATCGGCGATCGCGCCCTCGCAGGGCAAGCGGCAGCTGCTGTGCCACAGACGGTGCACCAGGCTCTGCCACGCTTCCCAGCGAACGGGCCAGCAGCAGCGGCGGCACCAGCAGCCGGCAAGAAAGCGGGTCACCCCCCGCTTGCCACCGCAGCGCAAACCGCGCGCAACACCACCGCAGCGGCGGAGTTCCGCGCTAAGCACCCGCTGCGCCCGCAACCGAGGCCGCAGTCACAGACGGCAGCGGCAGCCGAGCTGCGCACTGTAAAGTCGGAGCAAACACCCGCAGCGCAGGCAGCCGTGCCCGCGCGCAGGCAACCGCGCCCACGGCGCAGGCAGCCGCATCAGCAGCAAAGGCGGCGCCAGCAGCAGCACACACAGGCCGGAAGCAGTCAGCACCTGAGTAGGCATCACTGCGCCAGGGCCCCAGCGAGGAGGCCCGAAGGTTGCAGCAACAGCTGTCACACCTGCACGCACAGCAAGCCCGCAACGCAGCCAACGAGGCAGCCCGAACAGCGGCGCGAGCCGTGGAACAGACGGCACACACGAAGCGGAACGCACAGCGCGAGGCAGAATACGCCGCCCAGTGCACAGAGCTAGAGAAGCAGGCGGCCAGTGAGGCGCTTGTACCACAGCAGGCAGAGACGTTAACAGAGGCGCCGACGCGCACGCAACGGCCGGCGAAAGCCCGGCCTACGGCGCCACGCCCACCTGACTGCCGCCAGCACCTTTGGCGCAAGCCACGCAGACTGGTCGCCACATTCAGACGACAATCCGCGGCTGACAGGGGCTCAGGCCCTCGCACTGTGGCAGCAAGACTCAGGCACAGCACTGAGGGTGCCCGCGTTGTCCGCAGGACAGCTACAGCAAGCAAAGGCGGAAGGACCACCGCTGCTGGAAAAACCGTCGGCGCACCCAAAGATTCCGATCCCGCCGCAATCGCCACCGCACGTAGCAGCGGCAATACGGGCGCAGCGGGAGCAGCAGGCGGCCTCGCAGGAGAAGCATCAGAAGCACCCCCAGGTGTGGCTTGGAGGAATTGTCGGTGGAGTGTCTCTGCAGTACACTGGATCCCTTACATCCAGCCAGCCGTCTTCTGAGACAGACTGCCAAGGAAGCTCCGCTTCCAGCGAGCACTCCCTGGCCGTGGTGGTACCCACAGCCCTCCGTGTGTCTTCCTCCCACAGCCCTCTGTGTGCCTACAGGCCTACCCAGTGGCGGCAGAGGCGGCGCCAGAGGCGGCGGCAGCAGCAGAGGTGGCGCCAGAGGCGGCGGCAGCGGCAGAGGCCGCGCCAGAGGTCGCGGCGGCGGCAGAGGCCGTGGCTGGCACGGCAGAGGTCGTTCCCTCGTATTTGGAGGAGGGCGAGGTTGTTGGCATCAGTAGGGCTAGCGGCAGGACCGCCCCGACTGAGCCAATCGACGAGATCAGCCTGCTGCGACAGCAACTCGCAGCAGCACTCGAGAAGGCGGCGCAGCGATAGGCATAAGTGCCCATCACAAGACTCGATAGACAGAACTTTCCGTTGCAAGCGATTGCCAAGTACTATCCTGCACAGACAATAGCGATCAATTGAAGATCAGTTTTGATTCTATCTGTGACTGAGCGCTAGTGCAGGCAGCAGCTCGTAACAGCAGCCTTGTGACGAAGCCACTTGGACAGAACCACCTTGACCCTGGGACCTTTCACCTTTCTGGATTGTGCTGGATCAGTTAAAAGATTCAGCGCTCGAGTATGGATCCTGATCCCCTCACGCCCGAACAGCAAGTCCAGCAGATGCACCAGGCAATTGCACAAGCACAGACCGAAGCAGCAGCAGCAAGGGTCAGAGTCGAAGACTCTGAGGACACGCAGCAGCAGAAATATGAACAGCTGGTGGCAGAGAAGAAGGCGGAATTCGCCGCCAGCAGAAGCAGCGGCGGTCGCAGCCTGTTCGACAATGCCAAGCTACTTCAGCCCAAACGTTTCTCAGGTGACAAGCGGCAGACACGAGAGACTCTGCACACCTGGCTGTTCACCTTCGAGGAGTTCATGAACCTTCAGAACCTCCCAAAGGAGCTGTGGTCCCGCATGGCTGGCCAGCACCTCGAAGGGGCTGCGCAGCTATGGTACGAGACCCGTTCAAAGGAACTGCCAGTCGCCGATCTGCTGAACTGGGACAGATTCGTGTCGGACATCAACGGCCTGTTTGCCCCCATCAACAGCAATGACAAGGCGCGTGACATGCTGAGGACCCTGTCCCAAAAGGGCTCAGTACAGAACTACTGTGCAAACTTCAACGCTATCAGACTCCAATTTGCAAATTGACAACATGGCGGAGCCCGAAGCAATGGATTGCTTCAAAAGCCAGCTCAAGCCGCGTGTGACACTGGAGGTGCGCATGCGGAAGCCAGAGACACTCCGAAAAGCCATGGAAATCGCAGAGGAGTTTGACTCCCTGTCATTCTCTGGCCAGCGTACGCGTACAAGCTGGGCGACGGCGCCCAGCAGGCGCAACTCATCATACCAGCCAGTGCAGGCCGCCTGGGCACCACAGGCGAGCTACTCTGGCCCGATGGCAATGGAAGTCGGAGCCATGGCCATGCACGGTGGCGGCAGGAACCAGATGGGCGGCGGGCAGCGACAATTCCGCCGCGCGCAACGCGCCCAGCGGCAGTTCATGGCAGAGGGAATCGCCTGCAGCTTCTGCAAGCGGCCAGCAGGGAAACGGGCGCACTGGGCGGCACTAAGGGCAGACCTGGCCGTAGGGGTTCCAGTGAACCAGGACATGCAGGCGAGGCCCCCGCCACAGATGCAGAGTCCTGGAGGCATGCCCGCTCTCCGCCAGACGGCGGTGCAGGCGAGGGCTGACCAGCCTGAACGAAGAGGCTTGTGCCTAAGACCCGCGGCTAAGAAAGGGAACTTGCTCCCGCCGCCGGCAGCACCAATACAGCTCAGCAGGAGAACCCGCGAGGAGAACCTGGAGCAAGGTCTGCATGCGCCGGTGAGCGATGCACACCAGGGTACCCGATCGCTGAGTCAGAACACGACAGATGGCGGGCAAGCAAGCAGAAACGGTGCTGCTCAGGCCGACCCAGCAGAGACGTCTCACCGCAACAACCATGCAGCTGTGCCTGGGGACGCCTTGGCAACAGCCCATGCGATGGCCCAGGCAGCAGCAATAGCCCAAGCAGAGCAGCCAGTGCATCATGCAGACGAGATACAGCAGCCGCTCGTCCTGCCAGGCTTCCTGGACCGTTGCCCTGCAGGATTACTTTTAGACAGCGGCGCTGCAGCCAACCTAATGAACCCAGTCACAGCAGAAAGGCTCCAGATCAAGTCACGCAAATCGCCGCTATCAATGTGGTCTTGGCAGACGGTTCTGAGAGTACCTGCACGAAGCAAGGGGACTCTACCAGTGACAGGAGAAGGCTCTAGTATGCATATTTTAGTACCCTAGTATAGTATCAGTATTCACGCGACATTTTTAGTATGCTACTTGGATACTGGGCTGCAGGCCTTGATTCTAGTATGTGGTAGGGGTACTGTAGCAGGCCAGGCAGCTTACAGGCTAGTATCCGGGTACTGAATTGAGGTCACGGGTACTAGCCCAGCCTGCATGTTTCGGCCGCTGTGCCTCGCCACATGGCTGGCATTCGCTGTGCCTACAATGAGACCACTGCTAAAACGTTAACGATCTTGCTGCCATGTCGTACATCAGACTGACACTAGCGGCAACTTCTCCTCGTCGTCACCCATCGAGCTAGCGCCGCCATTGGCAGCGGAGACAGTGCGCTCGTGCGCACGCGCCGCTGCCCAGTCTTTTTGCCACCGCCGGCGTGCTGCTGCCTGGCGTTAAAGCCAGCCTGAATCTGGGCGCACCGTCCACCAGCGGCCAATGCCGCAGCCTGTGCACAACCAAAATGTTATTTAGAGTCTGTT
>JAABUW010002441.1_pt1 | contig 28335 bp, 24 predicted proteins | sample 5560081 | NCBI WGS metagenome assembly JAABUW01 (sample SAMN10711882, study PRJNA513363) | rock metagenome | isolation source: Antarctica rocks | place: Antarctica: Victoria Land, Knobhead sud | reverse complement strand
GAGCTCGACCTTGACGTGGTGCTTCTCCTCGCGTCCGGGGCAGGGCGCCACCAGGGAGGCCCTCGAGGGAGGAGCTGGACAGGGGCGACCCGCCTGGGCCGGCGCATTCAGGCCGAGTGCGCCTTCGAGCCCGGGCCGACGCTGACCGGGTCGCGGAAAACCGTGTCGAGGGCCAGGTGGGCGCCTCCTCGAGCGGCAGAGGTCAGGCCAAGTGTCGACCCCGTGACGGCGCACTCGGCCTCGGAGGACATCCGGCGCTCGGCGAGGTAGTCGGTCACCGGACCGACGAGACGGTCGGCGAGGTAGGCGAAGTACCCACCGAGGATGACCAGGCGCGGGTTGAGGATGTCGACGAGGAACGACACGCCTAGGCCGAGGCCCTCGGCGATCGTCCCGATCGCGGCGAGCGTCCGCTCGTCGCCGCTGTCGGCGCGGGAGCGGATCTCTGCCAGCCGGACCTCGAGCGCGCGTTCCGTGTCCCGCACCGGGTCACCCGGGTCGGCGACGAGCCGCAGGAAGGCGGCAAGCCCGACCATGGTCTCCCAGCAGCCCATCCGTCCACATGCGCAGGCGCGCGGCTGGGGGTCGAGCGGCAGGTGCCCGATCTCGCCAGCGAACCCCGAGAAGCCGCGCAGGAGCCGTCCGTCGGTGATGATGCCGCCTCCGACGCCGACGTCCCCGGTGACGTAGAGCAGGTCCCGGACCCCGGAGTGGGACACCCCGGCATACTCGGCGACCGCGCCGAGCTTTGCGTCGTTCTCCAGCATGATGGGCGGCGCAGCCCGGCCGAGCCGGCGGCCCAGGCCCTTGACGAGCGCGACGTCCCGCCAGCCGACGTTGGGTGCGAACTGGACCTGCCCGGCGTCGATGTCGATCGACCCGGGCGCCGCGACAGCGATGGCCACGGCGCGCACGCCTCGCCGCCGCAGGGAGCTCATGGTGGCCCTCAGCAGCTCGGCGACCTCCTCCAGCACCTCGTCGACGGACAACGCCGCCGCGTCGATGGGCCGGGTCGCCTCCACGAGGACCGTACCGGTGAGGTCGAGCGCGTTGACGCTGAGGTAGTCGACGTTGATCTCCAGGCCGACGCCGCACAGGTGGCGCCCGTCCAGGTGCAGGGCGAGTCCCGGGCGACCGACCGACCCGGCCCGGTGCAGCTCACCCTCGGTGACGAGGCCGCGCTCGACGAGGTCACCGATCAGGCTGGACGTCGTCGCCTTGGACAGCCCGGTCTCGGCGGCCACCCGGGCGCGGGACTGACCCGCGTGGTCCCTGAGGTGTCGCAGGATGAGCCCCATGTTGCTGCGTCGCATCGATGCCTGGTCGGACCGTCCGGCGCCCAACCGCTGCCGCGTCGCTCCGGGGTGTCCCTGGGGTGGCGCCACCGTGCCCTCCTCGTCGGCTCCGCCGGTACGGTCGCGGGTTGACGGACCCGACCGGAGCATGGCTATCTCACCTCACCGTGTTGACTTTGGCAATGTTCGTTAGGACACTGACCGAACTAATCGGGAGTGGTTCTGGTGCCCACCGCGATTCGTCGGAACGACGGCATACCAGAGGTGTGCCGGATGGCCAGCCGTTCCGTGTGCCTCAGCCGTTCCGTGTAGCCCGGCCGTTCCGTTCCCACCGCGCGAGGTCGACCCGATGAGTGAGCTGCGTCTCGAGACGCTCAGCATGCCAACGGCCCCGGTCGGCGCGGAGAACCCGTTGCCGCCCCTCTTCCTCCCACCGAGGGTGCGTCCGACCGGCGCTGTCGACGTCGACGACGAGATGCGGCGCAACCTTGCCTACGGAGGGGTGTCGTCCGTCCTGCCCTACCTCCTCCAGGACGGCTACGGACGAGACCGCTCCCCCGCGGACCACCGCGTCGCCGTGCTGGAGAACGACCGGCTGCGAGCGACGTTCCTGCTGGGCGCCGGTGGGCGCCTGTGGTCGCTCGTGGACACGCTCTCCGGCCGCGAGCTGCTCCACCGCAACCCGGTGTTCCAACCCGCGAACCTCGCGCTGCGCAACGCCTGGTTCGCGGGCGGTGTGGAGTGGAACATCGGGACGACCGGGCACACGCCGACGACGTGCGAACCGCTGCACGCCGGTCGCATCGAGCTGCCCGACGGGACGCCGATGCTGCGGATGTACGAGTTCGAGCGGTTGCGCGAGGTCGTCTTCCAGGTCGACGCCTGGTTGCCGGAGGGTTCGCCCGTCCTGCTCGTCCACGTCCGGATAACCAACCCGGGCGACGCCGAGGTCCCGATCTACTGGTGGTCCAACATCGCCGTGCCCCAGGCTCCGGACGTCCGGGTGCTGGCTCCAGCGGACCGGGCCTGGCACCTCGGTCACGACCGTCGCCTGAGTCAGGTGCCCGTGCCGGTGCACGAGGGACTCGACCGCACCTACCCAGCGCGTGCGGGAGACGCTGCGGACTACTTCTTCGCCATCGAGGACGACGCACGCCGCTGGGTGGCCGCGCTCGATGGGGAGGGCTCGGGGCTGGTGCAGACCTCGACCCCCGGGCTGCGGGGCCGCAAGCTGTTCGTGTGGGGGGCCAACGCAGGTGGAAGGCACTGGCAGGACTGGCTTTCCGGCTCTGACGGTGAGTACCTCGAGATCCAGGCCGGGCTGGCCAGGACCCAGCTCGAGCACCTGCCGATGCCGGGCCGCGCAGCGTGGTCCTGGGTCGAGGCGTTCGGACTGCTGGAGACCGACCCGGACGCCGTGCACTCCGCGGACTGGCACCTCGCCCGTGAGTCCGTCGCGGCCGCCGTCGACCGCCTCGTCCCTGAAGGGGTCCTCCTCGACGCCCTCACTCTGGCGACCGCCGCCGCCGACACTGCGCCGGCCGAGTCCCTGCACACCGGCTCCGGCTGGGGCGCCCTCGAGCGACGGCTGCGCGCCCGCGACGGCGACCACTCCCTCGACCGGGCGGGCACCCCGTTCGTGGACGCTACCCTCGGGCCGGCCCAGCAGCCGTGGCTCGACCTCCTCGAGACGGGCGCGATGACCCGCCCGCACGCGGCCAGCCCGCCCCCGTCCTACCAGGTGAGCCCCCGCTGGGCGCCGGCACTCGAGGCGGCCACTGACAGCTGGCCGCAGCTGCTCCATCTCGGCGTCCTCCGCGCCCACTCGGGAGACCTCGCCGGCGCCCGGGACGCGTGGACGCGCTCGGTCGCCCTTGAGGCGACCGCCTGGGCCTGGCGCAACCTGGCAGCGCTGGCGGTGGTGACGGGTGACCGGTCTGGCGCCATCAGGGACTACCGCCGGGCCGTCGACCTCGTCCCCGACCTCGCGCCGCTGCGGCTCGAGCTCGTGAGCACCCTCCTCGCGCAGGGCAACGGCACGGCGGCGCTTGAGGTGCTCGAGGCGGCCGCGCCCGGGCAGCGCCGCCTGGGCCGCTTCCGTTGGGCCGAGGCACGGGCATCGGTCCTCGCCGACCAGCTCGACCGGGCCGGAGCGATCATCACCGGCGGCATCGTCGTGGCCGACCTGAGAGAGGGTGAGCTGGCCCTCGACGAGCTCTGGTTCGACTACCGGGCAGCGCTGCTGGCCCGCGAGACGGGACGGGCCGTCGACGACGGGCTCAGGGCGCACATCCGGGCCACGGTCCCGGTCCCCCGGGACCTCGACTTCCGGATGTCCCGCGGGTAGCGGACCCCGACGAGAGCGGCGGCTGACCTATGCCGGGAAGTGGCGACCCGGCATACCAGACCGCCCTCGAGCTGCCCTCATCACGAACCGGAGAGCGGCGACGCGCTCGAGCAGATGCTGTCGCCAGTCCGCGACGTCGCAGACATGTCTGAGAGGCCAAACCCGGGTTCGGCTTGCATCGAGCCAGACATGTCGGGGACGTTGTGGCAGCCGCTGGGCGCGGTCACCGCCAAGCCCGCTGGTATGCCGTGCGCCGCCCCTCGCAAGCATGGGGTGTGACGCGCGCGCGACGGGGTAGGGCGTCCGGTGGCGACATCCTGAGGCAGGCACCTGGGACGGCGGCCGTACGTCAGATTTCCCGCGCACCGATGCAAAGGAGAGGCACGTGACAGCGCAGTCATCAGCGGTGGAGCACCAGCCGGTGCGGAGCACCGTCCCTGCCCGGATGGACCGGCTCCCGTGGACGAGGTTTCACTGGTCGGTCGTCACGGGACTCGGCGTGTCCTGGATCCTCGACGGTCTCGAGATCCAGCTCGTCGCCGCGAACGGGTATGCCCAGAGCCTTCACATGGATGCCGCCCAGGTGGGCCTCACCGGCACGGTGTACCTCGTTGGGCAGGTCGTCGGCGCGCTCTACTTCGGGCGGCTGACCGACCGGCTCGGCCGCAAGAAGCTGTTCATCATCACCCTGGCCATCTACCTCATCGGGTCGGGCATCGCGGGACTCTCCACCGCGGTGTGGTTCCTCTGGGTCTTCCGGTTCGTCGCGGGCATGGGCATTGGCGGGGAGTACACGGCGATCAACTCCGCCATCGACGAGCTCATCCCCTCGAAGTACCGCGGCCGGGTCGACATCGCCGTCAACGGCACCTACTGGGCCGGCGCACTGCTCGGGGCCACGGCCAACCTGTACCTGCTCCAGGAGAGCCGGATCGAGTGGGGCTGGCGGGTCGGGTTCTTCATCGGCCCGGTCCTCGGCCTGGTCATCATCTACCTGCGCCGCCACATCCCCGAGAGCCCGCGCTGGCTGCTCACCCACGGCCACGCCGACGAGGCGCACGCGACGGTCGACGACATCGAGGCCCGCGTCCAGGCCGAAGGGGTCACCCTCGCTCCCGTCCCCGAGTCGAAGTCGATGCTCGTCAAGGCCACGGAGTCGATCCCGTTCAAGCAGGTCATGCACGTCTTCTTCAAGAAGTACCCGAGGCGCACCTTCCTCGGCATCACGATGATGGTGACGCAGTCGTTCCTCTACAACGCGATCTTCTTCACCTACGCCCTCGTGCTGGAGAACTTCTACGGCATCAGCAAGGCGGGCACGAGCCTCTACTTCTTCCCGTTCGCCATCGGCAACCTCCTCGGGCCCCTGTTGCTCGGCCACCTCTTCGACACCTGGGGCCGGCGCAAGATGATCTGTGGGACCTACAGCATCGCCGGCGCCGTCCTGCTCGTCTCCGCCTTCCTCTTCCATGCCGGGGCCCTCACGGCGGCCACCCACACGGTCTTCTGGTGCGTGTCGTTCTTCTTCGCCTCAGCAGGTGCCTCCTCGGCATACCTCACGGTGAGCGAGATCTTCCCGCTCGAGGTCCGCGGGCAGGCCATCTCGTACTTCTTTGCCGTCGCGCAGGCGACCGGGGCGACCGCACCGGCCATCTACGGTGCGCTCATCGGCGAGGGCAAGGACCGGACACCGCTGTTCTGGGGATATGTCATCGGTGCGGCGATCATGATCTTCGGCGGTCTGGTCGCGTGGTTCTTCGGCGTCAACGCCGAGGGCCAGGGACTCGAGGACATCGCTGACCCGCTGACCAGAGTCACGGAGGAGGCACGGCCATGAGTCCCGGGACGTCGGGCTTCACGGTCGTCGTCGGCGTCAGCACGACGAGCACCTCACCCGGGGCGCTCACCTGGGCGGTCGCCGAGGCGGCCGCCCGGGGCGGCTCGGTCGTCGCCGTCCGCGCGTGGCGACCCACGACCCCCACGTCGTCCGGCACCCGGCCGCCGCTGCACACCTACGATGCTGAGGCGGGGTATGCCGGGGAGCAGGAACGGCTGTCGGCCGACGTCGCGGCCGTGCTGGGTCCAGACCACCAGGTGGAGTGTCGCCTCATCGAGGGCGGCCGGCGCAAGGTGCTGCTCAAGCAAGCCCGGGACGCGGATCTGCTCGTGGTCGACGCACCTCGCCAGACCGAGCTGGGAGGTGGGGTGCTCTTCGCCCACCGCCTGGTCTACGCCGCGCCCTGCCCCGTCGTCATCATGCCGCCGTCGGTGGCCGGTCGGGGGCCCACGGGACTGGCCAGGGCTGGGCGCAAGCTCGGCGAGGAGGTCATCCGTGCCGCCGGCACCGCGGGACGTCCAGGGGTCCGACCTCCCTCCACCTCACGCGACCAGGAGTGATATGGGTCCCTCCGCTGTCCATCGGAGGGACAGCCTGGCATCGAGCCGCCGCGCACACGAGCGGACCGGCCATCAGCCGCGGTACTGCTGCACGAGCGGGCAGGCGAAGGGGTCACGGGCTCGCAGGCCGACCGCGTTGAGATATCGCACGACGATCCCGTAGGACTGCGACAGGCTGGTCTCGGTGTAGGGGATGCCGTGCTCGTGGCAGAACGCCCGGACGATCGGCTGGGCGCGGCGCAGGTTGGGCCGGGGCATGCTCGGGAAGAGGTGATGCTCGATCTGGTAGTTGAGCCCGCCCATCGCGAGGTCCGTCACCCAGCTGCCACGGATGTTGCGGGACATGACGACCTGGCGATGCAGGAAGTCGACCTTCATGTTCTTCGGGACGATGGGCATTCCCTTGTGGTTGGGGGCGAACGACCCACCCAGAAGCAGACCGAACAGGCCCAGCTGCAGGGCCAGGAAGCTCGCCGCCTTGGCAGGGGGCAGCATCACGAAGAGCGCGGTGAGGTATCCGCCGAGCCGGACGGTGATGAGCGCAGCCTCGAGCCTGCGGTGGGGGAGGTCCCGGCGTTCGACCAGGGTGCGGATCCCCGCGACGTGGAGGTTGAGACCCTCGAGGAGCAGGAGCGGGAAGAAGAAGTAGCCCTGGTGGCGGGCGAACCACCCAGCGAACCCGGTGCGGGTCGCGGCGACTTTCGGGGTGAAGGCCAGGAGGCCGGGGCCGATGTCGGGGTCGCGGTCCTCCTGGTTGGGTCCGCTGTGGTGCCGGTTGTGCTTGTGGGTCCACCACCCGTAGCTCAACCCGACGAACACGGTGGAGACAACGCGCGCAGCCCATTCATTGCTGGTGGCGGAGCCGAACACCTGACGATGAGCCGCGTCATGCCCCAGGAAGCCGAACTGGCACAGGACGATCGCCAGGACGGTCGCGACGAGCAGCTGTAGCCACGAGTCCCCGAGAAGGACGAAGACGACCCCCAGAGCTATGACGACGCCGACGAGCGACATCGCGTGCCACCAGTAGTAGGCGCGCCGACGTTGCAGGAGCCCGATCTCTCGCACCCGGGCGGACAGGTCCGCATAAGCGCTGACGTGCCGGGTGCGCACGCTCGTCAGACCTGGCCCGGTCCTCGTGGCTCCGGTGCTTCCGGCATTCCTGCTGGTGGCAGCCGAGTCCATGACGATCTCGGTCTGGGCCGTGGCCGCCGATCTCATCGAGGCTGGGTCAACGGTGAAAGCCGACATGGAGCTCCCCAGTCCGAGAGACGACGAGTAGTGCCCAATGCCAGGTCTGGGGCAGTGCGGGCTGGTCCCTTGACTACACCATGCGGGAGCGCTCGGCACAACTCCTTGACGCGGAACAGTTGCAGCTTCTGACGAGCGGGACGCCGCTCTCACCGCTGACCCGTACTGTTGACCCACTACACCTTGGAACCGGCCCGGACCACGCTGCTCCTCGAGCCTGCAGCAACCTCCGACGAAAGCATGCTCATGGATGAGCGCGCGCGCGTCGCCCGCATCGAGCGGCCGGCAGACGGTCTCGAGGACGTCCTCGCCCACCGGACGCAGGTCAACCAGGCCCAGGGCATGGTCATGCTCGGCGTCACAGTGACCGACGCGATGGTGCGGCTGCGGCCCACGCGCACGCCCGGGAGCGCCCGATGGCCGATGTGGCGAGGGACTTCGTGGCCGGTAACCTGACGCTGGAACGCGACGACCGCTAGCCACGTCGCCCTGCCGCCGAGAGCCCGCGCCGACGTCCTCGCCGACGTCGCCACCATCGGGTTGCTGCAGGAACGGGCCATCCACCACAGCGACATGCTCACCGAGCTCCAGGTCGCCTGAACAGCCGCATCACGATCGATCAGGTCAAGGGCGCGCTGGCGCAGCTGCACGGGATCCACGTCGACGTCGCCGTATCCACGTCGACGTCGCCGTCGAGCGACTGCGGTCCTCCGCCCGTCGACGGCACTACCGTCTGGTCGACGTCGCACTCGCCCGTCGTCAGCGAGCCTTGGCGGCATCCGACCTCATGGCCCGCTGACTGAACTGCGCGGCCCGTGGGTCGAGGGCCGACTCACGCGCGTTCGGGTGCGCGTCGGATGGGACGGGCCGCCGGCCTGAGCCGCTACTCCGGCTCGGGACCGGAAGCCGTGCCCCGGCCGGGCGAGCTGCTCGGACTCAGGCGCTCGGCCTGCTCCGGCGCGAGTCCTTCCTGCGGTGTCACATTGCGGCGGCCACGCTGGACCCGCCACGCGCTGAAGAGGGCCGTCATTGCGGCCAGCCAGGCCAGGCCGAGAACGAAGCCGGCCAGCACGTCCGAGACGTAGTGGGCCGCGAGCGCGATCCGGGAGAACCCGATGGCCAGGACCACGACCACCGAGATGATGAAGGCCACCCGCCTCCACTGCCGGGTGAGGACCGGGATGAAGAGCAGCAGGAGCACGCCGTACCCGACCACGGCGGCCTGCGCGTGGCCGCTCGGGAAGCTGGCTCCTGGCTCGTTGACGAACGGCTGGGTAACGCTCGGTCGGTCGCGGTGCACCGCCAGCTTGACCACGGTGTTGAGCAGCGAGGACCCGGCAATGGTCACGACCGAGAACAGCGCAAGCCGCCACAGCCGCTGGGAGAGAAGCCACGCCACGACGAGCACGGTGACCACCTGCCAGGCCAGGGACGAGCCGGAGTTGCTGGCGACCCGCATCACCGCGACGAACCAGGGATGGGAGAGCCCATCGCTGTGCAGGCTGTCCCTGGCGCTGTGGTCGGCGCTCTCGAGGGGGGCCCACGAGTCCTCGACGAGGAGGAGCAGCAGCGCGAACGGGACGGTCACCAGGATCAGCGCAAGGCCAGCGATGCCCGCCCGGGTCGCGTAGCGGCTCAGTCCCTTGGGCCGACCCTGATCGGGGGGCGAGGAGTCAGGCAACGGATGGACGCTTTCACAGCTCGAGACCTCCTGGACGAAGATCCTGAGCCTATGACTCCGGCCGGCCGGTACAGCACCCGGGTGGAGGGCAGGTCCTCAACGCAGGGTATATGCCGTCCCGCATGACCTCGCCCGGCATACCTGTTGTGCCCCACGGGGGCTCGCGTCCCGTTCGGTCAGGGGGTCGGCGGGTCGGGCGGTATGCGGACCCCGCTCATCCCGCCGCCGACGAGGTGAGCGCACAGCAGCGTCAGGTGTTGCAACGCGACGACGTATCTTGCCGGATAGCTACGCACAGCCGCAGGAGATCGGGCCCGACGCCGCGTCCGCTGACGCCACCCCTTCGACCACCAGCAGACCGGTCAGGCGGGAGCAGCACTGCCGGACCAGTTCGATCCGGACCTACGCGTCCGTCCTCACGAGGGGATCGGGCGACGACTGCAACGTTTTACCTCCAAGGTTTCGCCGCCAGCAATCGGGGCATGGGACGACCTACGGGTGTTGACGCTTCCGGATGCGGTGGCTCCCCAGCCCCGGGGCTTCAGTTAAGAGGTCCCGGGGTGTCCCCGACCTCATCCGTCACAACGGTGCGCGGTCGCTGGCTTCTGGGAGTGACCGTCCTGGCGGACCTGTCGACGAAACGGTCCGCCGGTCCGGCCGGGCCATCTGTCGGGAAGCGCTGCAGGTATCGTCGCCATGTGTCACGGTCGGACGCTGTGCCCATCGCGGCGCCAGAGCTTTGCATCCCGCAGCCGGCGGGCGTCGGAGTCCGCAAGCGCGCAGCTCGGGTCCGATCCTTGGGGCCCGTGCTGTTGGTGCTGGCCGTCGGCGCTTTCTGTCTGCACCTCGGCGGCGTGGAGTGGCTCAAGACCGCGACCTTCACGGCCTACCTGGTTGCTGGGCTTGTCGTGCCCGGAACGCTCCTCTGGCGGGCGCTTGGCCCTGCGCTGCGCTGGCGGGGGGAAGAGTACGCGCTGGGCGCCGCGCTGGGGTACGCGTTGGAGGCCGCCGCACGGATCGCGGTGTCATCGGCCGGCATACCGTCAGCGTCGCCCGCTGTTCCCGTGGTGGTCATCGGCGTGTTCATCGCCGTCCCCGGCCTGCGCCGACACTGGCGCAGCACGGCTGCCGTCATGCCCGGCCGCATCGGCTGGGCCTACGCGGCGATCGTGGCGGGGCTGTTCCTCTGGCTGGTTCCGTCCTTCTTCGCCTCCCAGCCGTTGACCTGGCCGGACGGGCGGCAGCCCGGGGCCGACCTGACCTTCCTGCTGGCGCTCGCCGGAGAGCTGTCCCACGGTCAGTGGCCTCCAGAGTTTCCCTACGTGTTGGGCGAACCGTTGCAGTACCACTGGTTCTACTCTGCGCACCTGGCCGCAGCTCACACGGCCACCGGCATCGACCTGCCCGTCCTGCTGTCCCGGTTGGCCCTGCTGCCGCTTGTCGCCACCCTCGTGGTCGCCACCGGAGCCCTGGCCACCCGGCTGGCCGGCCGGGCCTGGGCCGGCCCACTCGGTGCCTTTCTGGCATGGGTGGTGACCGACCTGACACTGCAGCGGCTCTCGGAGACGGCCACGACCTACGGATCTCCGGTGGGCAGCCTGATGGGCGCCATCTTGTGGTGGAGCCCCACCCAGACCTACTCTGCCGTCCTGTTCGTGGCGGCGGCCCTGCTGGCCGTTGACGTCGTCCGTGGCCGGGCGAGGAGAGGGCACTGGGCTCTGCTTGCCCTCTTGTCCATCGTCTGCGTGGGCGCCAAGGGCTCAGCGCTGCCGGTGCTGATCGGTGGTGCCGGCGCCGCAGCGGGGGGCGCGCTGCTCACCGCGGCACTTCGGCGCTCGCCGTGGCGGCGTCACCTGCCCGCAGTCGGGCTGCTCGTACTTCTCGTTGTCGTCTTCCTGCCCGCGACGGCACTGTTGTATGGAGCGCAGGCCAACGGGGTCATCATTCGGCCCTTCGGCATGGCTGACACCAGCATGCTCGCCGCAAGCTTCGAAGGACGCTGGATGGTCTCGCCGGGTCTGCTCCGCGAGGCGGTCATCACCGGGCTTGCCGTCGTGTGCTTCAGCACCCCGTGGCTGGCCGTCCTGGTGCTGCTCCTTCGCCCGGCCACTCGACGCGACCCCGCGCTCTGGCTCGTGCTGGGCGCCGGCGTGGTGGGGACGGCCACCATGGTCCTCCTCTACCACCCCGGTCAGTCGCAGCTGGACTTCATCCGTTCGGCACTCCCGCTGCTGGCCTCCGCCGGCGCGTGGGGGATCGTGGACGGGCTTGCGAGGCTGACCCGTCCAGTCCGGTTCGCCGTGACCGCCCTGGGCGTCGGAGTCGCCATCAACGCCCTGCTGGCCGCACTGGTCGGCACTGCGTACTCCCCCCCGCCGACTCACCTCACCCTGCCGGCGGTGCTGCTGCCCTACGTCATGCTGGTTGCCCTGCTGGCCGTCATCACGCTCGGCTGGGTCGCCGCCACCCCGCAGCTGCGGGTGCGCCCCGCCGTGAGCGCCGTCACCGTCTTCGCCCTGTTGTTTGCTGGTGCCGGAGCGACCCGGATGGTCAGTCAGGTCGTTGCCACGAGCGGTCCCACCGTGCGAATGAAGCCGCTGCGCGGCCAACCGTCCGGAGCCGAGCAGCAGGCTGCCCTCTGGCTGCGTGAGCACAGTGACCCGACCGACGTGTTCGCGACCAACGTCCAGTGCGTCAACCGCGTCCAGCCCGATGAGCCCAGCTGCAGCAACCTCGCCTTCTGGGTCACGGCCTACTCCGAACGTCGCGCCCTGGTGAATGGCTGGGGATACACCGCGACCGCGGCCCGGCTCTCGGCTGAGCGTCCCGTCGACTCCGGCTACTTCGACACGGTGCCGTTCTGGGACACCCCACGGCTGCAGCGCAGCATGGCCTTGTTCATCACTCCCACCAGGGCGGCGGCGGCGGCGTTGCGCGAGGACTACGGGGTCACCTGGGTCTACGCCGACGGCAGGTACAGCCTCGTGTCGCCCGACCTGGAGCAGGTCCTCACCCTCCGCTATCGCAACGGCCCGGTCAGCCTCTACGAGATTCCCAAGGACGGTTGAGAAGACGGTCACGAGCGAGTCCCGCTCAGCAGGTCCCGTCCCCCGGTCTCGTGATCGTTGGGGCCTGCTCGTCCTTCGAGCTGGGCGGTGTCCGCTCGACAATCCCGGCCGGGGAACCGGTCCGGGACGTGGCAGACGGGGCGGTGCCCGCGACCTCGCTCGTGGTGGTCCTGCTCTTTCTGTCGTCTGTGGCGGTCCGCGCGGTGAGGGAGAGACGGACGGCGTAGGCCATCGCGCTGAGGATGAACACTCCTGCGGTGAGCAGCAACCAACGGCTGAGGAAGGGCTGCTGGGTCTGTCCGGTCGCGGCCAGGTAGCTCTCCTTGCCCTGGCGGATGATGCCGGGGAAAAACAGGAGCAGGAGGAGGGTCGCCGTGAGCGCTGGGATCCTCAGATAGTTCAACGGGGACACGCGCGGTGAGGTCGCTCCTCGTGGGCGAAACGCTCGCAGACCGGCCGCCAACGAGCGGTCGGCGAGGGCGTAAAGCGGGAAGAGCACCAGGTCGTGGCCGATGACGGCGCCGAGGAACCACAGCAGGATCACCGGCCAGGAGGAGTCGGCCGCCGTGAGGACGACGACGTAGAGGGCCAGCGCGAACGCGCCGACCAGGATGAGGAGGTGCATCGGGTTGGAGCCGTAGAACCTCTTGAGGCGAGCAGCCAGGGTCGCCATGTCAGCTCCTCCGGAACTCGATGGAGGCGACCCACTTGGTGTTGTGGACACCGGGCAGCGCAGGGACGATGACCCGTGCCGGGTAGCCGTGGTCAGCCGAGAGGTCGGCGCCGTTGACCTGCAGCGCGAGAAGGGAGTCGAAGTCCAGGACCTGGTCGGACGTCAGTACCGCCCGGTTGAACGAGCCGTTGCGCTCCAAGGACCTCACCTCTGCCGACTGCGGGTTGGGCAGCCCGGCCAGGGCGGCGAGGTCGCGCAGCCGCAGCCCGGTCCACGTCTCGGTGGTCGACCATCCCTCGACACAGGCGATGGGCAGCGTTGCGGTGTGCTGCGGCATGCCCGCCAGCTTCCCCCGGTCGAGGGTGATCGACTTCTCTCCGGCTTTCACGGTCAGGCGCCAGCCCTCACCAGTGTCGGAGGGTTTGATGGCTGCCGCGGCCGCAGTGCGGTTGACCTGAAAGTCGTTCGGCCCGTTGCCGTTGTCGCGGCCCCGAGGCAGCAACAACGCTGCGCTCCGCGCGAATCCGCCGATGGTCTGTCCGGCGGTCAGCACCGCGACGAGCAGGGAGCCTCCGCCGACCAGTGCCAGGGCACCGCGTCGGCTGATCGTGGCCGGACCCGGATCGGTGGCAACGAGGCCGTCCGGGTCCGGCGGTTCCGGCTGGGTCTGGGCCCTGGTCGTACCCAGCTCGGCGCGCAGCGAGCGCGAACGCAAGGCGGTGAGCATGGTCGGCAGCTTCAAGGCCACGTGGGCCAGGAACCCGGCGATGAACACCCAGCCCCCGTAGTAGTGGGCGGTGTAGAAGCTGAACCCGAACAGGTAGTCGTACTGGATGTTGAGGACTCCGGTGACGAGCTCGAACAGGATCCCGCCCACCAGCATCAGCAAGGACACCCGTTCCAGCAGCTGGGCCAGCGATCGCGCCGGTGGCCAGGTGAACAGCCTCGGCACCACCGACCACAGCTTGGCCAGGACCACCGGGATGAGAACCAGCCCGAGACCAACGTGCAGGCCCTGCGTCAGCCGGAACAGCCAGGCCGGGCGGGTCGGCCAGTCGAATCCCGGGAGTCGCAACAAGCCCACCTCGGCAGGTATCGCCTGCCCGAACTGCGGCCCGTAGGCGATGTAGTCCAACAAGCCGGTCAGAATCACGACCGGCAGCGCGACGAGCAGCACCGCACCGAACATCGACGTCAGCCAGGGTCCGCGCAACGGACTGCGCCAGGCGTGGGCCCGGCCGAGTCCGGGCGGCTGGTGTCGCTCTACTGCCCGCCACAACGCGGCAGGGAACCCGTATACGGGTGTGCCGTCGAGTGGGACGGGCTCGGGCTTCGGTGCGACGGGCTTAAGCTCGGGCGTGTCGCCGCGACGCGACGCTGCCGCACCTGACGTTGGGGTCATCGCGCCATGAAACCGCGTTATCGCGCAGCTGAGCCCTTCGTGAACATGACGAAACGCTGACGGTCTGAGCCCGCAGGCTTCAAGCGTCTCCGCGGGCCAGGTCTCTCGTCGCGGCGGCCGACTGTCAAGGCAGCCGCGGGTCACCCATCGCGGCCGAGATTCGCTCCGCGGCTGCGACGACCGCGGGGGCAATCGCCAGCGCCTGGACCATGCTGAGGTCGAATACCAGGGAGGACACACTCACGCCGCCCACCGGTTCCCCGTGGTGGTCGAGGATGGCTGCCCCGACGCACCGGGTATGGATCTCCTGCTCCTCGTTGTCGACGGCGAACCCTCGGGACCGGACGGTGTTGAGGTGCCGTATGAGATCGGACACGTCGCTCATGGTCCGGCCCGTCTGGGTCGGAAGTCCCGTCCGCACCGCGATCCGTCGGACCTCAGCATCGTCCAGCCGGGCGAGCACCGACTTCCCGATAGCAGTGCTGTGCAAGGGGATCGACCCGCCGACCCGGGACTTCATCGCGTATGCCCCCCTCCCCTCGATCTTGTCGACGTAGACCATCTGGTCCCCGTCGCGCAGGGCGAAGTGAACGGTCCGCCCGGTCGCCCCAGCGAGCTCGCGCAGGACGGGTCGAGCAAGCCTGGCGGGGTCGGGCGCCCCGGTGGAGCGCGCCGGGAGCGAGAGGAGGCGTGCACCGAGGGAGTACGTCCGGTTCTCCGCCTCACGCGCCCAGCCGACCGTCACGAGCTCCTGGAGGATGCGGTGAACGGTCGACACCGGCAGCCCGGTCTGGCGTGCGATGTCGCTCAGCCGTCCGGTCTGCGCGAGTGTCTCGACCACGGCGACCGTCTTCGCCAACGCCGAACGGTTGACCGGCGCGACCGCCGCGGAGGAGGCGGCCAGCGAGGTTGACGGCCTCATTAGTTTGCCAGCCATCCGCCGTCCACAGCGAGGACGTGGCCGTGGATGTACGACGCAGCAGGGCTCGCGAGGAAGACGACGGCACCGGCGATGTCAGCCGCGCTCGCCCAGCGTCCCGCAGGGATCCGGGCCGAGATGGCTTGGCGCCGTTCGTCATCGGCACGCAGGGCCGCGGTGTTGTTGGTCTCGACATATCCGGGCGCCACGGCGTTGACGTTCACGCCACGACCAGCCCACTCGTTGGCGAACGCCTTGGTGAGGCCGGCCACCGCGTGCTTCGAGGCGGTGTACCCCGGCACGGTGATGCCTCCCTGAAAGGACAGCAGGGACGCGACGTTGACGATCGAGCCGCGCCCGGCGGCGAGCATCGGCGCGCCCAGCACCTGCGTGAGGAGGAAGACCGCGTCGAGGTTGACCCTCAGCACCGCGTCCCAGTCGTCGATGGACATCTGGGCTGCGGGTGCGCGCCGGATAATACCGCCGTTGTTGACGAGGACGTCGACCGCTCTGTCCGCGACGAGCCCCCTAGCCGTGGCCACGACCGCGTCCCGGTCGCCCAGGTCCGCCGACACGGTGCTGACACCGAGCCCGCGAGCCTCCACCTCGGCCGCCACGTCGTCACAGTCACCCGCGGTGCGGCCCCAGAGGACGAGGTCGGCGCCCGCCGACGCCAGGGCCAGGGCGCAGGCGCGCCCGATGCCGCTGCGTGCGCCCGTTACAACTGCTGTCCTGCCGTAGAGGCCGAACTGCGTTGCCAGCCAGTCATTCCGGTGCGCGTCAGTGGAGCGGCTCACTTCAGCTCCCGGTTTGGCACCGGATCCATGTCGTCGTATGCAAGGTTCTCGCCAGCGGTTGACCAGACGAACTTGTATGCCGTCGTGCCGGCACCGAAGTGGACGGACCAGGGCGGGCTGATGACCGCCTGACGGTCGGCGACGATGAGGCTCTTGGTCTGGTCGGGCGGCCCGGCGAGATGCACCACGCGCTCGCCCTCCGGGAGCCCGAAGTAGAGATAGCACTCGGTCCGCCTGTCGTGGGTGTGGCATGGCATCGTGTTCCAGACGCTGCCGGGCTCGATCGTCGTGATCCCGAGCGCCAGCTCGCACGACGTCACCCCCTGGTCGTGGACGTACTTGCGCAGGGTGCGCAGGCTCGCTCCCTCGGCGCTCCCGATCCGCGCAGTCGCCGCGTCCGCCCGGCGGATGAGCGTCGTCGGATGGGGCTGGTGTGCGGGCGCGGAGACGAGATAATATGTTGCGTCGCCCGAGACACGAACCCCCTTGCTGCCGCTGCCGACGTAGAGGATGTCCTCCGCGGCAACGGCATACTCTTCGTTGTCTGCCATTGCCATGACGCTCCCCGCGCCCGAGAGGCAGACGACCCCGAGCTCACGCCGGTCGCAGATCTGCGCGGAGCGGATCTCGGCCGGCGCGGGCACGTCGAGCGTGCCGCCCGACGTCTGCGCTCCACCGAGCAGGATGCGGTCGCTTTGGGAGAGCATGAACCGGACCTCGCCCGGGACGAACAGCCCCTCCACGAGGAAGCGTCGTCGCATCTGCTCCGGTGTCAGGAGGACGAACTCGTCACTGTGGGTCGCCACCCGAACGTCGGTACGCATCACGAAACTCGCTCCCTCATTGTCCATCCAGCAGAAAAGCCTTCCCCTGTGGCAGGAAGTGTGGAGAATTATGCACCTACGGCAACGATGCCGCCAGGGGCGTGCCAGATGGCCTGCAAGGGATCCAACCCGGCTCGCAACGGACGCAGAGAGGCACACCCATGCGCAGGTCACTCGTCGCAGTAGCCACCGTCGGGCTGCTCTCGGCTCTCACCGCCTGCGCGCCCGGCCCGGTCGCCTCCCCATCGGGAGGAGGCAACGCGGCGGCTCCCAGCGGGGGGACGATCGACTACAGCACCTTCAAGGGCAAGAAGATCACCTACCTCTACTTCACGGACGGGCCGGACGAGGCGGCCACGCGCGGTCTCCTCAAGGAGTTCGAGACCAAGAGCGGGGGGACCGTCGATCTGCAGATCATCCCTTACGCCGATTTGCAGCAGTCACTCCAGGCGCGCCTGTCCGGCGGCAACGCCCCGGACGCGGGACGGCTGTCCGACATCGAGCCATTCAAGGGCGACCTGCTCGACCTGCACGGCTACCTCGGCAAGGACTACGAGAAGGAGTTTCTGGCGGGCCCCACCAAGTCCGTGCTGCGCGACGGCAAGCTCCTCGGGGTGCCCAACGACCTGACGATCAACGGGCCGTTTGTCAACGTCGACCAGTTCAAGAAGGCCGGTGTGGAGATCCCGACGAAGGGCTGGAAGTGGGACGAGCTGGTTGCGGCGGCGAAGAAGGTCCAGGCAGCCAACAACACGGAGGCCGGGATTGCCATCGACAAGTCGCCCCACCGTCTGTCCACCGTGCTGAGCCAGTACGGCACGACCTACGTCGAGGGCACCACGAACAGCCTGGACGAGACCAAGGGGACTGCCGCGGTCAACCTGCTGCTCGGCCTGATCAAGGACGGCACGATGAGCAAGGACTTCTGGATCGAGTCCGGGAGCAAGTACAAGGGCGCGAACGACATGTTCCTCGCTGGACAGGTGCCGGTGTACATCTCCGGCAACTGGCAGGTCGCCCAGTTCGCCACGGCGGCCAAGTTCGCCTGGGCGACCGTGCCCAACCCCTGCGCCGAACGGTGTGGTGGCTTCCCTGGCGGCAAGTTCACCGTCGCCTTCCAACAGAGCAAGGAACCGGCGATGGCGGCGGCCCTCGTGCAGTTCCTCAACTCCAAGGAGTCGCAGGAGAAGATGGACCAGCAGTCCATGTGGCTGCCGACGCGCAACGACCTCGTGAAGTCCGGGCTCAAGTACCCGGCCCGCACCGATGACATGAAGGTGTTCATCGCCGACATCGACAAGACGCCGGCGAACACCTACGACTCCGTCGCGTCACCGGCCTTCAGCGCCTGCGGGACGCCCCTTCTCAAGGAGTTCGCCAAGGCCGTGGCTGGCCAGCAGGACGCGGCAGCCGTCGTCAAGAACACCAAGACGGAGTGCGACAAGGTGATCTCCGGACTCAAGAAGTGAGTGGGGCTGGCCGCGGGCGAGCGCGGCTGATCCCCTACCTGTTCGTTGCGCCCAACCTGGTCGTGTTCCTCGTGTTCACGATCTGGCCGGCCATCAACGGTTTCAACATCTCGTTCTACGACAGCAGCAACGGCCGGACGTTCACGCCCGCCGGGACCGGCAACTACCGGGAGATCTTCACCGACGACGAGTTCTGGGCTGTGGTGCGACAGACCGTAGTCTTCGTGGTCTGCTTCGTCGCCGCAACCATGGTCCTCGCCACCGCGCTGGCCCTGCTGCTCAACGCCCAGCGCCGCGGCCGTGGGGTGCTCCGGGCCGCCTACTTCCTGCCGGTCCTGCTGTCGCCGGTTGTCGTCGGCCTCATCTGGGGGTGGGCGCTGGAGAGGCGTGTCGGGTTGGTGAACACCATCGCCCAGGCGCTGGGCCTCGGCCAGCCAGGCTGGCTGATCGAGCCCGGCCTCGCGCTGATGTGCACCGTCCTCGTCGGGGTCTGGACCCACCTGGGGTTCTACTCCCTGATCCTCCTGTCCGGTCTGCAGGGGATCGACGGAACCGTGTACGAGGCGGCGCGGCTCGACGGAGCGGACACCCGCCAGCAGATCCAGCTGATCACGTTGCCGCTGCTCAGTCCCACCCTGCTCGTCGTCCTCATCCTCTCGACGATCACGGGCTTCCAGGCCTTCGACTTCATCTACACCCTGACGGGCGGGGGCCCGACCGGGACCACCACCCTCATCGTGCAGTTCATCTACGAGAAGGCCTTCGAGTCCCCGATCCGTTACGGGCTGGCCAGCGCAGCCGGCGTCGTACTGTTCCTGACCGTTTTCAGCATCACGATCCTCAACTACCTCGCGGGCCGACGACAGGAGGCGGTATGAGCGTCCTCAGCCGCGCGACGGAGGCCAGACGGGTGGCGGAGCCCAGCGGCGTTCGCCAGCCACCCAGCACCGCGGCGGTCGTCAGGGCCACCCTGCTGACGGCGGGCGCCGTCATCATGCTCATCCCGGTCGTCTGGGCAGTGCTCTCGTCCTTCAAGAACCAGACCGAGCTCGCTCTGCGACCGCCCACCGTCATCCCGCTCGAGCCCACCATCAGCAACTACACCCAGGCCCTCACCAGCTTCAACTTCCTCAGCTACTTCAAGAACAGCGTCATCGTCACGGTGGCCGCGACGGCCCTGACCCTAACGATCAACTCCATGGCCGCCTTCGCTCTCGCCAAGTACAACTTTCGCGGACGAGACTTCCTGTTCCTGCTGACGTTGGCAACAATCATGATCCCGCTGCAGGTCATCCTCCTGCCGGTCTACCAGGTGGTCGCCAGCCTCGGCCTGGTGAACTCTTTGTGGGGCCTGATCATCCCGCCGGCGGCGACACCGACCGGGGTCTTCCTGCTGCGGCAGTACATGCTGACCATCCCCGACGACCTCCTCGAGGCGGCCCGCATAGACGGCGCGTCCGAGTGGAAGATCTTCTGGCGGATCGTCCTGCCCCTCTGCCGCCCCGCTCTGGCCGTGGTTGCCATCTTCTCGGTCATCTGGCGATGGAACGACTTTCTCTGGCCGCTCATCATCGCCCAGGACGAACGCGTCTACACGCTGCCGGTTGCGCTGGCGCGCTTCAACGGTCAGCAGGTGGTCCCGTTCAACCTCGTCCTCGCCATGTCGGTCATGACGATCCTTCCGATCGTGATCATCTTCCTCTTTCTCCAGCGTCACATCCTCGCCGGAATCGCCCAGACCGGTCTGAAGTGACCAGCACACCCACGTCGGCTGTCGGCCGCACGGTCCACCGGGTCGGTGCCGTTGGCGAGATCCTCGACTGGCTGGTGTCACCGGTCTGGGAGCACCCCTGCCTCGAGCTCGACCAGGTCGTCCCCCGCGACGGAGAACCCTGGGACAGGGACGGGCACCCTGGCCGCTGGCGCCTGACCAACGGACCAGACGCAGCCCCGGTCAAGGCGTTGCTCTACGGCCGCAGACCCCTGCCCACCATCGTGGACCTGCCGCCCGTCCGCGAGGACGCCCGGCTCGCCTGGCCCGGGATCTTTCCGGGCGGGGCAGAGCAGCTGAACGGCGTCTGGACCCGGAACCACACCCCGCGCGACGGGGTCGTCGACCGCAGCGCCTTCTCCTACACCCCGACCTACCGCGCCTTCCTCGCCGCGACCGGCATGGAGGTGGACCAGCCGGAGACCCGCCTCCTGCAGATCCGAAGTACCGGTCCTGTCCAGGTCTGGCTCAACGGCGATCTCGTGCTCGAGCACGACGAGTTCGGTTACATGCAGCCGTGGACCCGCGACGTGGAGACCTTGCTGCCATCCGGCACCTCCGAGCTGGTCATTGCGTCCTGGAACGTCGCCCTTCGCGAGGTGCGCCAGACCGTCGCCGTGCGGGTGGTAGGCCTGCCCGTGCGCGTCATCATCCCCAGCCCGGGAGCAAACGAGCGTCGCGACGCCGTAGCGGAGCGACTCCTCGCCGCCGTGGCGATCCGGCGGTGGGAGACGAACGCGGGGTCCTTCGAGCTGCACGGTCCCCCTGGAGCCCGGGTCCGGCTGTCGCTGAACGGAACTCCGATCAGACCGGTGACGTTCGATGCCACCGGCTGTGCGGTGGTCCCGAGCGTCCGTCGCGACGCTGACAGTGAGCAGGCGTCCATGCTCGGCACCGGCGAGATCACCGTCGCGGTCCAGATCGACGACGACGACTGCCCGTCCCAGCGGGAGCTGCTCGTCGGCTACCTTCCGTGGCAGACCCGGGCACGACCTGAAGGCGATGCCGCACAGTGGCGCCGCGAGCTGCTGCAGCACACCACCACCCGCAGCGGATCGGCGAGATGCCTCGCCCGGCACGGCCTCGACCCTGCCGGTGACCAGGTCATCGTGACCAGCGCCGATCTCGCCGTCCCACTGCGCTTCGTCCGCGATCGGTGCGACTGCGCCGACTTCGAGGCACTGGGTCTCATGCTGCTCTGGCACCGGGTGTCCGATAGCCGATGGGAGCCCGCCGCGCGCTCGGCAGCCTGTGAGGCGCTGCTCGGGTTCAAGTACTGGATCGAGGAGCCCGGCGCCGACGCGATGTGCTACTTCACGGAGAACCACCAGATGGTCTGGCACACCGTCGAGACACTGGCGGGAGAGGCTTTCCCGGACGACACATTCGGCAACTGCGGCTGGTCCGGGAGGGAGCACGCCCAGCACGACACACGATGGCACAGGCTTGGGTGACCCGTAAGCTCAGGTCCGGGTTCAGCGAGTTCGACTCCAATGCCTACCTGGCCATCGACGCCCTTGCCCTCGTCGCCCTTGTCGACCACGCCGCGGACGTGCCGTTGCGCCGGTCCGCGGAGGCCCTCCTAGACAAGATCCTGTTCACCCTTGCGGCCAACTCGTGGCACGGGGTGCACGCCTCCGCTCACGGGCGCTCGTACACTCCCACGCTGCGCGCCTCCTGCCTTGAGGAGACTGCTCCGATCATGTGGTTCGCCTGGGGAATGGGAGCCCTCAACGAGGCGGCTCTGCCCGCGGCGGCGCTGGCGACGTCGACGGCATACCGGATCCCCGAGGCGGTCCGCGCGGTGGCGGCGGACGCGGACCACGACTGGACGGCCAGCCAGACCTACGAGGGGGACTATGGCTTCGAGCGTGACCTGCTCGAGCGGCCCTACGGGTCAACGGTGCTCGTCCGCAGAGGTCCCGGCGGGATGGTGTCCTCGGTGCAGGACTACCGGCAAGGGCTGCCGGGTCTGCAGGAGCACGTCTGGGGAATCACGCTTCCCGGTCAGGTCCAGGTCTGGGCGACCAACCCGGCGGCGATGAACCATGGCTCTCACACGCGCCCGAGCGCGTGGGTGGGTCACCGCGTCCTGCCCCGGGTGCGCCAGCACGACCGCACCGTCATTGCCCTGCACCAACGGCAGGGAGACGACGCGTCCGTCCATCTCTGGTTTCCCGCAGGCCGGATGGACGAGTGGAGGCAGTATGCCGGGTGGCTCGTCGGCCGCAAGGGTTCCGGGTACGTCGCCGTGGGTTGCAACGGGGGCTGGGAGCCGGACCGGGCTGGTGACGAGGCCTGGCAGCGATGGGTCCCGTGTGGCGATGGCACCGCGCTCGTCGCGATCCACAGCGATGACCGTCAGCACGCCGACCTCGCCTCGCTGCTCGACGCCCTCCCGGCGCTGGCCTTCAGCCGAGCGCCGGGGCCCGGTGTGGGGGTCCAGGGCGCCGACGGCACGCACCTCTTCCTGGACTGGGACGGTCCGCTGCTGGTCAACGGCATGCCGACCGACCTGGCTGACGGGGTCCCGAGACGGCCGCCGCACCTGGAGAACCCGGCCTGCCGCGTGGAACGCGATGACGAGGTGATGGAGGTCCGCTGGGGCGGGCACACCATGAGCCTTGACCTCGTCCGTGGCCTGCGGTTAGAGCCAGCCAGCGCTCTCGAGTCGAGCGGCGCGGTTGTTGCCCCGAGCGCCGAGGACTCAGCAGAGGACCAGGGACGTGCCGGCCCACGACACTGACAACACGCGACTGACCCCACCACCGCTTTTGCCGTGGCAACCGGTCGACGCCACCTCGGCGGCCCTCGCCGACCTGGCCGACAGGGTCGCAGCGGCTACGTGGGAGCAGGGACTGAGACGGTGGTTCTGGGGTGAGGGGGTGTGCCTACTGGGCCTGATCCAGGTGGGACAGGCCTTCGCCGAAACGACTCCGTCGCGCGTGATCGACTGGTATGACGAGCGGTTGCTGCCCGGCGGCGCGGACCCGAGCTGGGGCGTCGAGCACGTCAACGAGCTCGCGCCGGGGGCAGGAGCCTTGGCGGTCGTCGGCGACGCCCGCAACGACCGCGCGGCATACCTGGCACCGCTGCGACGACTGGCCCGGTGGACGCAGGGCGACCGGGTGAGCCGCGCCGCGAACGGAGCGATCGAGCACTGGCCTGGCGGAGTCTGGGCCGACACCATGTACATGGCCGGGGTCTTCCTCGCCCGGCTCGGCGCCCAGCTTGATGACGGTGATCTCGCCCGGGCCGGCGTCAGACAGGTGCTTGCCCATGCCGAGACCCTCCAGGCGGAGAACGGCCTGTTCGTGCACGGGTCCCACCGGGGTGAGGTGATCCCCTGCTACTGGGGGCGGGCCAACGCGTGGGCGGCGCTGGCCATGGTCGAGGTGCTGGAGCTGGCCCAGACCTTCCCCGAGGTGGCCGCCTCGACAGAACCGGTGAGGGACCGGTTGGCCGCCCAGCTCGGTGCCCTCGCCGCCCGGCAGCCGGACCATGGGGTCTGGGACGTCCTGGTTGACGGACAGGTCGAGAACCGCGGGATCCTGGAGACCTCGGCTGCCGCCGGGATCGCGGCAGCGATGCTCCGCGCCGCGCCACTGCTCGATCCGCGACTCAGTATCGCCGGATGGCAGGCCCTGCTCGGCACCCTCGCGTACGTCGACGACGCTGGGCTGCTGACCCGAGTCAGTGCTGGCACCATTCTGCAGCTCGTGCCGTTCGGCTACTCCGTGATCCGGGACGACCGACCCCAACCGTGGGGACAGGGGCTGCTCCTGACCGCCCTGGCGGCGGCGGGGCAGGCCATCGCCCGTGGCGACGCGCCGCCCCCCTGAACCTCGGGCCGCCGGACGGCGGCGCCTACTCGGCGACGGCCGACCGACGCAAGCGCGCGACCACGCTGAGAGCAGGGACCTGGCAACGTCTCAGCAAGCGTGTTCGGAGAGGGACGTGCCCACAGGACTCTATCTGGTGCTGAGCTCGGGCAAGCGGACGACGAAGGTGGCGCCGGCGCCCTTTCCCGTGCTACGGGCCGTGATCCCCCCGCCGTGGGCCTCGACGAGGGCCCGGCTGATGGTCAGGCCGATCCCGCTGCCGCGACGGTCGCGGGTGCGGGCCAGGTCGGCTCGGTAGAACCGGTCGAAGACGTGGGCGAGGGCATCGGGTTCGATGCCTTCGCCCGTGTCAGAGACGATGATCTCGACCCACCGGTGGTCCGAGCTCGTTGTGGCCAGCGTGACAGTCCCTCCCACAGGAGTGTGCCGCAGCGCGTTGTCGAGCAGGTTTCCCAGCACTTGGGCCATCCGCTCGGCGTCTGCCGAGACGAGCGGAGTGACGACGGCAGCGGTTGAGAGACGAACGCCCTTGGTGTCGAAGGCGTCCCGGGCGGCAAGGGCGGCACCTTCGACGAGCGTCCTCGGGTTGGTCGGGCGCAGCGACATCTCGAGCTGACCCTCCTCTGCCCGTGACACGGCCGTCACGTCCAGCGCGAGCCGACCCAGACGATGCGTGCTGCTGCGCAGCACCGACAGCGTCGGTTCGTCGAGCTCGCGCACCCCGTCCTCGATGGCCTCCAGGTGCGCGTCGATGGTAGCCAGGGGGGTGCGCATCTCATGGGCGAGGTCAGCCAGCATCCGGCGTCTCGTGGTCTCCACCGCCTCGAGCCGCTGCGCGAGCTGGTTGATCGTGCCGGCGAGCTGGTCGAACTCCACCCCCAGCGCGGGGCTCGGGACCCGCGAGCCGTGCCTGCCCTCAGCGATCGCTGAGGCGGAGACGGCGACCGCTGCGACCGAGTGCTGCACGCGGCCGGTGAAGTACCACGTCACGCTCAGGGCTACGGTCACCGACACCAGCAGTGCGCCGACCAGGGCGATGATCAGCGAAGAGGCAAACGCCTCCTCGACGTGTCCGGCCTCGTCGGCGGTGTGCGAGACCCCAGCCCGGAGCAGGTGATCGTGGAAGATCCCGGGAGCGACAACCACTGCGACCAGCCAGGTCGTCAAGGCGCCGGCCAGCAGGACCAGCGACTGAGCTGCCAACAGCCGGGCGGCCAACCCCCGGGCTGCTCGCCGCTGACCGGATCGGCCGCTCTCGCCCGCCGTCACTGACCGGTCCCCATCCGATAGCCAATTCCCCGCACTGTGCGGACGAACTTCGAGGCAGAGGCCTCGTCGTTGAGCTTGCGCCGCAGGTGACCGATGTGGACGTCGACGAGGTGCTCGTCACCGACCCAGGTGGGTCCCCACACGTGGTCGATGAGCTGGCGCCGGCTGAACGCCATCTTGGGTCGCTGAGACAAGGCGGCGAGCAGGTCGAACTCGGTCCGTGTCAAGGAGACCGGCTCGCCTGCCAGCCATACGTCACGACCGAGAGGGTCAACTGACAACGGGCCGAAGCTCCGCAGTTGCGGTCCATCATCCCCGCCGGTTCCCAAGGGCCGCGGGCGGCGCAGCATCGCCCGCACCCTGGCCACCAGCTCGCGGGGACTGAACGGCTTGGTCATGTAGTCGTCGGCGCCCACGGACAGGCCGATCAGCTTGTCGACTTCGTCGTCGCGGGCGGTCAGCACCACAACGTAGGCGTCCGAGAAGGTTCTGAGCTGGCGGCACACCTCAACCCCGTCGAGACCGGGCAAACCCAGGTCAAGGACTACGACGTCTGGGTCCACCTCCCGGGCAAGACTGACCGCCGCGCCACCGTCGTGGCAGAGGCGAACCTCGAATCCTTCTCGCTCGAGATAGCTACCCACCACCTCTGCCAGCGCGACCTCGTCCTCCACGACCATGGCACGAATACCCGCCAGAGGTTTGGCCGTTGCCGCCCCTGAGGACGGGAACTCCGCAGTCGTCCGGTCGTCACTGGCGTCCGTGCGCTCACCTGGGATGCATGCCATCCCGCCATCGTCGCAGCACCCACCGCCGGCGGTGACTCGCCGGACGTCCCCCTGGGGCTTCTTCAGCGAACCTTCACACAACCACTACCGGTCCCCCCGTGCTGGCCGCGCACACTCAAGAGCACAAGCCGAAGAAGGCTCAAACCGATAGAGGAGCTGACCTGCGATGTGGTGGAACAACGGAATGGGATGGGACGGAGTGGGCGCTGGCGGATGGGTGGTCATGACCGTCCTCATGCTGGCCTTCTGGGGCTTGGTCGTCTTCGGCGTGGTCGCTCTCTTTCGCGGCCGGCCTACAGATTCGAACTCGGCAACGACACCCGAACCCAACCCCGAGAAGGTCCTCGACGGACGCTTCGCGCGCGGTGAGATCAACGCTGAGGAGTACCACGCACGCCGCACGGTCCTGCACTCCACGCACCGACGCTGACCGTGTCTGACCGAGAAGGGACCCGTCTTGACGAACATCACCCGCCGAACCCTGCTCATCGGATCTCTCGGTGCTGCCAGCGCCCTGAGCGTGGGTGGGCTGGCGGGCTGCGGTCGCTCCAGCACGGCGGTCGGTGCCGCGTCCGAAGCCGTCCGCAGCGCCGAGACCACCCGGCGAGCAGCTGGCCAGCGCGTGGTCACGGCCCGCCTCACCCCCCGTGCCGCGACCATCGACCTCGGCGGGCGAACGGTGCAGACGTGGGCCTACGGCGATAGCGTGCCCGGCCCCCTGCTGCGGGCCAACGCCGGTGACCTCCTACGGGTGAACGTCGAGAACACCCTTCCCGCAGAGACCAGCGTCCACTGGCACGGCATCGCCCTGCGCAACGACATGGACGGCGTTCCCGGAATCACCCAGGCACCGATCGGCACCGGCGCCGTGTTCACCTATGAGTTCACCGCGCCCGACCCCGGCACGTACTTCTACCACCCGCACTCCGGGGTCCAGCTCGACCGAGGCCTGCACGGGGCCCTCGTCATCGACGACCCGCAAGAGCCCGGCGGCTACGACGAGGAGTGGATCGTCGTCCTCGACGACTGGATCGACGGCACCGGCACCACCCCGGACGAGGCCCTCAAGAAGCTTCAGGCCGGCGGCGCGCAGGACGGGGCCATGAGTGGCATGGGCGACATGGGGAGCATGGGTGAGACGATGCAGTCGCCGCTGCTGGGTGGGGCGGGCGACATCAGCTACCCGCACTACCTGCTCAACGGCCGGGTCGCCGCCAGCCCGGTCACCCTCAGCGGCAGGCCCGGCCAACGGGTACGCGTCCGTTTCATCAACGCCGGCTCCGACACCGCCTTCCGGGTCGCGCTCGGCGGACACCAGATGACCGTCACCCACTGTGACGGCTACCCCGTCCAGCCCGCCGTGGCCGACGCCCTGCTCATCGGCATGGGCGAACGATTCGACGTCCTGGTCACGCTCGCCGACGGAGCCTTTCCCCTGGTCGCCTCCGCCGAGGGCAAGAACGGTCAGGGCCTGGCCGTCGTCCGGACCAGCCCCGGGGCCGGCGCACGGGCGGCGGAAACCACACCGGCCGAGCTGAACGGACGGGTCCTGCTTGGCACCGACCTCCTCGCCGGCGCCCCGGCCCGACTGCCGGACCGGGCCGTCGACACCACCCACGACCTCATCCTCGGGGGCTTCATGGGCGGACACCAGTGGACCCTGAACGGCAAGCGCTTTCCCGACACGGCGCCGCTGGAGGTCCGTCAGGAACAACGCGTCCGACTGCGCTTCCTGAACCGGACCATGATGTTCCACCCGATGCACGTGCATGGCCACACCTTCGCCCTGACCGCGGGAGGAGCCCGCAAGGACACCGCGATCGTGCGGCCCATGCAACAGCTCGAGGTCGACTTCCAGGCCGACAACCCCGGACAGTGGGCCACCCACTGCCACAACATCTACCACGCCGAGGCCGGCATGATGACCACGATCTCCTACCGTGAGTGAGGGTCCGACGTGAACGCTTTCCCGACCCCCCGAGCCGGACCCACCACCGACCCGACCCGCCCGGGGCAGGCCGCCCCGGGACCACCTCCAGCCCCGCCTCGCCCAACGAGGACCCGACTCGCTGCGGTGCGCGACACCACCGGCGCGGTTCTGGGCGCGCTGTTGGGGCTGCTCCCGCATCTGCTGCACCACGTCGCGTTGATCGCCGGGACCGCGCTGCTCACCGGGGCCGGCGGCAACACTCTCTCCTTCGCGGTCGGCCTGCTCCTGTCGGTGCCCATGTTGCGGCGCCTGCACCGCAGGTTCGGGAGCTGGGTCGCGCCCGCCATCGCTGTCGCGGTCTTTGCTGCCATGTTCTCGCTGTCCGCGTTCGTCGTCGGTCCGGCGATCAGCGGCGGGTCCACGACACCGTCGGCGCCCGCTAGCCCTTCCCCTGAGCCCCCCGAGGAGCACCTTCAGCACCACTCCCCGTGAGCCAGAGCCACCAACCAACCCGCGGAGGAACCCGTCACGACACGGGACACCAACAAGGCGGTGCGAAGCTCGCTGAGTATGCACACAAGCCTTGGCTGTCAACGCGGAAAATGGGCCATA